>Ga0208770_1000004_pt1 | contig 289756 bp, 309 predicted proteins | sample AntAceMetag02UK9_FD_184771 | JGI IMG/M metagenome (GOLD analysis project Ga0208770, IMG submission 184771) | Saline lake microbial communities from Ace Lake, Antarctica - Antarctic Ace Lake Metagenome 02UK9 (SPAdes) (version 2) | ecosystem: Environmental > Aquatic > Non-marine Saline and... | reverse complement strand
GGTTTAAAAGTTTTTTTATTCATTGTTTTGGTACAGCTGGGTGGATTCGAACCACCGACATCTGGTTCCACAAACCAGCGCTCTAACCAACTGAGCTACAGCTGCATAATATTTTTTGTTTATAATAGTATTTTTGTTTTAAATATATAATTCAATTAGCTAAGCACATGCCTAGCATGAGGATGGTATCTGTGTGTAGATATATATATTTTTTTCATTTCAATTTCAGGTTGATTAGCAATTCGACAATAAAAATGCAAACAAAAACTGGTGGTCTGAGGTGGACTTGAACCACCGACACAAGCCTTTTCAGGGCTCTGCTCTACCAACTGAGCTATCAGACCACGCACAGTCTTTTTCCACAATTTATTTAAATAATCAATTAAAAACTAAACTAAATTTACAGTTTTGAGCAAATTGAAAGCCTGATTGAGAGATAAGCCGACAATATTGGAATAAGATCCATTTATAGTTTTAACAAATCTATCAGCATAGCCTTGTATCGCATAGGCCCCTGCTTTATTTTCCCATTCTTTTGTTTTCAAGTATAGATCAATATCCCTTTTTTCAAGTCTGTTAAAAGTAACCTTGGTAGTAGCTTGTACTAGTTTACTCTTATCTTTATTTTTAATGTATATAGCAGTTAATACACGATGCTTCCTTCCAGAAAAAAAAGTTAAAAACTCTCTTGCCTCATCTTCTGTTTTGGCTTTTCCAAAAATTCTATTGCTACAAATAACAATTGTATCAGCTGAAAGAATAGTCTTTTCAGGAAATTTTTTAAAAATAAACTCTCCTTTTTCTTTTGCAAGTCTTTTGCAATATTCAATTGGTTTTTCTTTTTTTTTGGGGGTTTCGTCTATTTCGGCGGGTTCAACACTCTCTGGAATAATATTGATTTTTTTTAAAAGTTCTAATCTTCGAGGGGATGCGCTTGCTAAAATGAGTCCTTTGGTGATTTCAACCATTTGCTTATTTAAGTCGAAAAGTAATTCTACCTTTAGTTAAATCGTAAGGAGTAACTTCAACTAAAACTTTATCTCCTGTTAAAACTCTTATTCGGTTTTTTCTTAATTTTCCTGAACTGTGTGCCAAGATCTCATGGTTATTTTCTAGTTTTACTCTAAATGTAGCATTGGGTAATAACTCTGTAACTACCCCATTAAACTCTAACATTTCTTCTTTTGCCATAAATTTTATTTATTGTTAATAATACGTGTCTTAATTGAAAGAGCGTGAGCTTGCAAGCCTTCATAATTTGCAAGTCTTATAGCAGCTGGTCCTATTTTTTTTATACCAAGTTTAGAACACTTAATTACAGATTTTTTTTTATAAAAGTCAGCAACAGACAACCCAGATGCAAACCTAGCTGTTCCCGATGTGGGCAGCACGTGGTTTGGTCCCGCAATATAATCTCCGATTGCTTCCGGGCTGTAATCTCCTAAGAAAATAGATCCAGCATTAATAATTCTTTTTTCAATTGAATTGTAGTTTTTAACTTTTATCTCTAAATGCTCAGGAGCAATTTGATTAGTAATATCGATTATTTCCTTGTCACTTTTGCAGACAATAATTGTTCCATAATTTTTTATACTTAATTTTGCAATTTTAGCTCTAGGTAAAATTTGAATAATTTTTTTAACTTCATTATTTACTTTATTTGCAAATGATGAATTTTTAGTAATCAGAATACTTTGAGATAATTCATCGTGTTCTGCTTGGGATAAAAGATCAAGGGCTGTCCATGTGGGATTATTTTCTAGTCCTGCAATTACAGTTATTTCTGACGGTCCTGCAATCATGTCAATTCCAACTTGCCCAAACACTTCTTTTTTAGCTGTTGCTACAAATATATTCCCAGGACCAACAATTTTATCAACTTTATCAATAGTCTTGGTTCCATAAGTCAAAGCGGCAATAGCTTGCGCTCCTCCAACTTTAAAAATTTTCTTAATTCCGCATACTTTAGCAGCATAAATCACTCCAGCATTAACCATATTATTAGGAGCTGGCACAGTTGCATAAATATTCTTAACACCCGCCACAATCGCTGGAACCGAATTCATAATTACAGTGCTTGGGTAACTAGCTTTTCCTCCTGGAACATAAATTCCTACCTTGTCTAGTGGTGTGTATTTGTAAGCTAATTGATTTCCATATTTATCCTTAAATTTAAAAGACTTATTAACTTGCCTTAGGTGAAATGACTTAACTCTAGCATACGCAAGGTTAATAGCTTGTTTAATTTTAGGATCTAGTTTTTCTGTTATTGAAACTATTTCTTTTTTACTTAATTGAATATTTTTTTTATTTAATGAAATCTTGTCAAATTTCTTTGAATATTTAATTAAAGACCGATCTCCATTTTTCTGAACATCCTTTATAATTTTTAAAACCACAGATCTATTTGCTTCTGATTGTCGTCGTTTTGAATTTAGTACTTTTTTAAAATTATTTTGAAAATTTTTATTTTTAGTACTTAATATATATTTCATTAAATCTTGTGTTTTGGTTTGTGCTTCGTTGTCCAACTTTCAGAAAAATCTTCAAGGGTTGATTCGATAAATTCCACTTCTAATGAAATTACTCCTCCTCCAGAAAATATCAACTTCAAATTGAAATTATCATTTTTTATTTTATTAATCTTGATTGCTAAAAACTCTAGTATTGTTGATTTTTTTTTTACGTTAATGTTTTGGGATTTAACACTAAGTACATTTTTAAAGACTAGAGCAGACCTAACTCTTCTATTGTCTCTAAATACTCCCTGTTCGGCATCTTCCCACATGAACCGACTAAAAATACAAGCAAATGTTTTATTTTTTAATAGGAATTTAATATCTTGCGCAATAATTATAGCATCCTGAAGGTAAGCAGAAAAAACGGAGAGATCTTTTTCATCATTAGCTAATAATTTTAAGTTAGATTGTATTTTAGACATTCTTTGTAATAATCGATGCTCCACATTTCTTTAATTTTTTGACTAAATCTTCATAACCTCTTTCCAGATGATAAATTCTATTAACAATAGTAGTTCCTTTTGCAGCTAATCCAGCCAAAACAAGGGAAACAGACGCTCTCAAATCCGTTGCCATAACTTCAGCTCCTGTGAAATTTTTTATACCCTGTATATACGCACTTTTATTTTTTATTTTAATATTAGCACCCATTCTTTTAAGCTCAGATACATGCAAAAATCTATTTTCAAAAATATCTTCTTTGATAATAGATTTTCCATTACCCAAACACAATAAGCTCATTAACTGAGCCTGCATATCCGTTGGAAAACCGGGGTAAGGAATTGTTTTGATGTTTAAAGATTTTATTTTTTTTCTAGAAACTGTGACTGAGTTTTTTTTATTAAATTTTAATTTAGCTCCTGATAATTTTAAAACATCAAATATGTTTTTCATTACCTTTGTATCAACTCTATTCAATGTAATTTTTCCGTTAGAAATAAGACTTGCAACTGCATATGTTCCTGCTTCTATTCTATCTGGAATAACGGAGTGAGTGCTACCCTTAAGACTTTCCACGCCTTCAATTGTTATAATTCGTTTTGATTTAAAAACTATTTTTGCCCCTGATTTATTTAAAAAATTTATCAAATCTATAATTTCTGGCTCTATTGCAATGTTTTTAATAATTGTTTTTCCTTTGCATAATGTAGCAGCCATAATTAAGTTCTCCGTTGCTCCTACCGATATAGTTTCAAATTTTAATTTACTTGGTTTTAGTTTTTTAATTACTTTTGCAACAATATATCCTTTATCAATCTTGATTTTTGCACCCATTTTTCTTAACATATCTATGTGCAGGTCAACTGGCCTAGATCCAATAGCACATCCTCCTGGCAAAGAAACTCGTGCCTGCCCATACTTTGCTAGCAAAGGTCCTAAAACTAAAACGCCTGCTCTCATAGTTTTAACGAGATTGTATGGTGCTATTAATTTTTTGTTTTTTTTAGAAGTTATAACAATCTCATTTCTAGAATCTAAAAAATTTATTTTTTTACCAATGCTTTCCAATAAATTAATCATGGTTGAAATATCTTTTACGTCTGGAATATTTTTTAAAGTTATCTTTTCATCTACAAGCAATGTAGCTGCAAGGATTGGTAGGGAGGCGTTTTTAGATCCTGAAATATTAATAGTACCAAAGAGTTTTTTGCCTCCTTGAATGACCAATTGTTTCATTGAAGATTAAACTTTTGGAAGGGTAACTCCCAGTTGCTTCATGTATTTACCTTTTCTATCGGCGTAAGAAACTTCTGGGGATTGATCTCCTTTTAAAAAAACAAATTGGCAAGCACCTTCATTTGCATAAATTTTAGCTGGTAAAGGAGTAGTATTGGAAAATTCTAATGTAACGTGACCTTCCCACTCTGGCTCTAAAGGAGTTACGTTAACGATAATTCCACATCTTGCATATGTGCTTTTACCAAGACAGATAACAAGGACATCTCTTGGTATTTTAAAATACTCTACAGTACTGGCTAAAACAAAAGAGTTGGGTGGAATGATGCAAACATCTTCTTTTTTAGTAACAAAGCTTTCTTGAGAAAAATTTTTTGGATCTACTACCGTGGAATGCACATTGGTAAAAATTTTAAATTCATTAGAAACTCTAGCATCATAACCATAAGAAGAAAGTCCAAAAGAGATGTTGTCCCCTCTGTTTTGATTTTCTACAAATGGGGCTATCATCTCTTTTTCAAGCGACATTTTTTTAATCCACTTATCTGACAGTACGCTCATTTTTTTCTTTCTCTTTCTTTTGAAAATATTTTCTTTTTTTTAAGTTTTCTTTTAACGCATTGGCAAGTTTCTTATTTTTAGTCTCATTAACCATCAGAAAAATATTATTAATTATTTATTAGGGTTAGTTAAATCATCAAGAGTGATTGGCTTACTAATATCATGCATTTCAAAAGATTCTTCAATTTTTTTTTCTACAATATTAGTAGGGGCTCTTTTTGCCTTTTTTAAAGCAAGACGGTCTTTTTTCTTAGCTTCTTTTAACATTGCTCTCTCACCACGCTTAGATTTATAATCATAATGAATACCCATGGCAGAGCCTCCCAAAACTAATATTTCTTAAAAAACTATTCTTTTTTTAAGTTTACAGCAGATGGACCCTTTTGCCCATCTTCGATATCAAAAGAAAGAACATCTCCTTCATCTAAATAATCAACGCCAGAATCTTTTACTGCTGACATGTGAACAAAAACGTCTTTTTCTTTGTCATCTCTTTCAATGAATCCATAACCTTTTGAGCCATTGAACCATTTTACTTTTCCTTTTATGCTCATTTTAACTTTCTATTATTATTAAGACATTTAAATACAATCTAAATATTGGCAATATTTTAATAGATGAGCACTATTTTTGTCAAGAATTCTTGTTTTGTTTTTTTTATTAAAAAAATTCCTACGCTTTTCCTTCAATTTTTGAGCAATTGTTTTTGTTTATTTTCTTGTCAAAAGCAGAAACAGTTTCTTTTTTAACAACCCAGACAAATGATTTTTCATATGTGCTGTCACTAGCAATTTGAGTGCATTTCTTTCCTAGTTTAACAGTATGGGTTGTGCAGTTAGTTAGCGCAATTAGAGCAAACATAACAAATATAAGTGATATTTTTTTCATAGATGTACATTTAGAATACAAATGCGATCAGCATTGGCTCAAAAAAAGACTTATTTCAGGCACTCTCTAATAAAAAAGTTGTAAAAACCTATTATAAATTTAAAAAGTCACAAAGAAGCCCACATAGCTCAGTTGGTAGAGCACGTCCATGGTAAGGACGGGGTCATCAGTTCGATTCTGGTTGTGGGCACCAAAACTATTTTTTATTCTGTTCTAAGATTTCTTTATAAAGAGCACTATGATCCTCGTTGCCTAGCCCTCGATCTACTATACTTTGATACATGTTTTGAATAAGCTTCGAAATAGGAAGGTTCACATTCATATCTTCTGCGCACTTTAAAATATTATTCATGTCTTTTAAGTGGGTAATAGATTTTCCTCTTGGAGCAAAATCCTTTTCTATCATTCTTGATCCGTGATTCTGTAATATTTTACTGTCTGCAAATCCTCCTGCTACTGCTTTAATAAAATTTTCTGGATTGGCTCCAACTTTTTCACAAAGAATAATAGCCTCTGCAACAGCTCCTATGGTTACTCCAACAATGATTTGGTTGCATAGTTTTGCTACCTGCCCACTTCCTGCTGGGCCTACTAAAGTAGGATTGCCCATAGTTTTTAAAATATCTTTTACTCTATCAAATATTTCATTGTTGCCTCCAGCCATAATAGCTAAGCTTGCTGATTTAGCTCCCTCAGGTCCTCCTGAAATAGGGGCGTCTATAAAGTTTATTTTTTTTTCTTTTAAAATATTGTAAAACTTTTTTGCACTTTCGTACTTAGTGGAGCTAGTATCTACAAATATACTTCCTTGGCTCAATAGATCTTTGTTAATAATTTCGTTAATTATTTTTTCAACAGCGTTGTCGTCTGGTAATGATGTTATAATTACAGTAGCATCTGTAATTGCCTCATCTAAAGAACTACAAATAGCGATGTTATTAATATTTTTTAGCTCATCCATTTTGGATAGAGTTCTATTAAAAGCCCTAATCTTGTAGCCACCTTTAGAAATATTTTTAACCATAGGCAAACCCATCAATCCAGTACCAATAAATGCTACATTGATTTTTGGATCTGGCATTTAGCCTGAAATACCTAAGTGAGTATACTTGATGTTAAGATAATCCTTAATTGCTTCCGAGCCACCTTCTCTGCCGTAGCCACTTTGCTTAATTCCTCCAAATGGAGTTTCTGCAAAAGGAACAAATGGAGTATTGATTGCAACCATTCCTGTTTCCAGAGCATCTGAAGTTTTGTGTGCTTTCTCCATAGAATTAGTAGCGACATAAGCGGCTAAGCCCGCATCATGATTGTTGGCTCTTTCAATTACTTCGTCAAAATCTTTAAAAGAAAGAATTGGAGACAGGGGGCCAAAAGGTTCTGTGGTCATAATTTTAAAATCATCTTTCACATTGTCAAAAACTGTAGCCTCATAAAAATAACCTTTGTTAAATTCTGCAGGTCGTTTTCCTCCACACAAAACTTTAGCCCCTTCTTTTTTGGTATGCTCTACTAGCTCCTCAATTTCGTTTAATCTTTTTTGAGTAGTGATTGGACCTAGGTCGGTATTCTTATCTAATCCACTTCCTATTTTCAGTTTTAATGTTTTTTCTACAAATAGTTTTGTAAATTCTTCTTTTTTACTTTCGTGAATAAAAAATCTACTAGGAGAAATACAAACCTGTCCAGTATTTCGGTATTTTGCCATGATTGCCATATCAGTTGCTTTTTGTATATTGGCATCATCATGAACAATAAAAGGTGCGTGACCACTAAGTTCCATCGTAACTCTTTGCACTTTTTCTGCAGCTTGTTTTAAAATTATTTTTCCTACTCTGGTAGATCCTGTGATTGATATTTTTTTTACAATATCTGATGCTAGAAGCTGAGAAGAAATAGAGGCAGGATCTCCTGATAACAAATTAACTACACCAGCAGGAATTCCAGCTTCTCTTACTATATCAACTAGTTGCATAACAGAGCCTGGAGTAACCATATCAGGCTTGCAAATAACTGAACAACCAGCAGCCAAAGCTGTAGATATTTTTCTCGCAGCTAGAATAGTTGGAAAATTCCATGGTGTTAAAGCAGCAACTACTCCTACAGGTTCGTATTTAATTTGAATTCTAGTGTCTGCAAACCTACTTTCTACAATCTGACCATAAATTCTTTTTGTTTCTTCCGCATTCCATTCAAAAATATCCGCTGATGCTATGGCTTCGCCCTGTCCTTGGGCAAAAGGCTTACCCACTTCTAATGCGATCCAATTGGCAATAGTATCTTTCTTGTCTCTAATTAAATCGGCAATTTTTCTTATTTTTGCAGAACGCTCCCAAGCAGGAGTCTTTTTCCATATCTCCAATCCTTTTTTTGCAGAATGCAGGGCTTGTTCGACATCTTTGCTTGTGGCTTTTGAGGCGCTACCTAAAATCTCTTCATTCGAAGGGTTTACCACTTCATAAACACCTCTATCCGAAGAAGGTGTCCATTTGCCATCTATAAATTGCCCAAACTTTTGATACATGAATGCCCTGTATATAAGCAATTAATATCTAACTCAAAGTAAATTTGTTAATATAGCTGTAGCTTTTAAAGCATTTACAGTAGCTTAATAAATTAATAAACAACCATAATCTTATGAGTACTGAAATTAGAGTTCCTGACATTGGTGATTTCAAAAATGTCGAAATAATCGAAGTGTTGGTGAAAGAAGGCGATCAAATTAACAAAAATGATCCTATCATCACTCTTGAAAGTGATAAATCAAGTGTGGAAGTGCCCTCCCCCTTTTCTGGAACAATATCTGAGTTAAAAATCAAAGTTGGGGACAAAATTTCTCAAGGTGATTTGGTTGGTTTTATGAGCGTTGAAGGTGAAGCTGAAAGCAAGCCTGAACCTAAAGAGAAAATCTTACCCGAAACAGAAAGAATAATTAAAGATGCTGAAGAAAATTTAAACCAAGAATCTTCATCTGGAATTGTTGAAATTCAAGTTCCAGACATTGGTGATTTTAAAGAAATTGAAATTATAGAAGTTCTTGTAAAACAAGGAAATGAAATTAAAAAAGGCGATCCTATCATTACGCTAGAAAGTGATAAATCAAGTATGGAAGTTCCGTCTCCAATTTCTGGAACTGTTAAAGAAATAAAAGTAAAAGTTGGAGATAAGGTTTCTAAGGGAAGTATAATAGGAACAGCAGAAAGCCAGGATCAGGTTTTAAAAGTTGAACATAACCAAAAAGAGAAATTGGTCGATCCAATCTCAACTGAAACTGTATCTAGAGCTCCAAGAATTGAAATTAAAAATCAAAAAATTTATACTGGAATGCCAAATATTAACGATATTGATCCTGAAGAAACAAATGAATGGATTGAGTCTTTGGAAGGAGTGGTCAAAAGAGATGGGGCAGAACGAGCTCACTATTTATTAACCCAACTAATTGATCAGGCATATATTGCTGGATCCACTATTCCATTCAGTCAAAAAACACCCTACGTAAATACCATTCCCAGAGAACTAGAGGCAAAGTCTCCGGGAAACCAAGAAATTGAAAAAAAAATAAGATCTCTAGTTAGATGGAATGCTGCTGCAATGGTAGTAAGAGCAAACAAAGTTTCTTCTGAACTTGGTGGGCACATTGCAACTTTTGCTTCAGCTGCAACTTTGTATGATGTTGGGTGCAATCATTTTTGGAGAGCTAAAAATGAAAATTTTTTAGGTGATATGATTTACTATCAAGGTCATGCTGCTCCTGGGATGTATGCAAGGTCTTTTCTTGAAGGAAGAATTTCTGAAGAACAATTAATTGGCTTTAGACAAGAAGTTAAAGGTGGTGGTTTATCTTCCTATCCACATCCTTGGTTGATGCCAAACTACTGGCAGTTTCCAACTGTCTCTATGGGTCTTGGCCCAATCACAGCCATCTATCAAGCAAGGTTTATGAAGTATTTAGAAAACAGAGGCTTGATTCCACATCAAGATAGAAAAGTCTGGTGCTTTATTGGAGATGGAGAAACGGATGAGGTGGAAACCTTAGGGGCAATCGGTTTGGCCTCTAGAGAAAAATTAGATAATTTAATCTTTGTTGTTAATTGTAATTTGCAAAGATTGGATGGTCCTGTACGTGGAAATGGAAAAATTATCCAGGAACTAGAAGGTACCTTTAGGGGTGCTGGTTGGAATGTGATCAAAGTAATTTGGGGATCGTATTGGGATTCTTTGTTAAAAGCAGACAAGTCAGGTCTTCTAATGAAAAGAATGAATGAGTGTGTTGATGGGGAATACCAAGCGTTTAAGGCAAAGGGTGGTGCTTATGTAAGAGAAAATTTTTTTGGTAAATACCCTGAATTAAAAAATCTAGTTTCTAATATGTCAGATTCCGATATATGGCGTCTAAATCGTGGAGGACATGATCCAAATAAAGTATATGCAGCTTACGATTCTGCCACAAAACATAAAGGACAACCTACTGTAATTTTAACAAAAACAATTAAAGGTTATGGGATGGGCAAATCTGGAGAGAGTATCAATACCACTCACCAGCAAAAAAAATTAGGACTGGATGACATGTTCTACTTTAGAGATAGGTTTGATATTCCATTAACTGATAAGCAAGTTGAGAATTTAGAATTTTACAAGCCTGATGAAAAATCAGAAGAAATTCAGTATTTAAAAGAAAGAAGAAGATCTCTAGGTGGTTCTATACCTTCCAGATCTTCCAATGCTACTCCTGTTAAAATTGATAAATCTGTATTTGAATCTTCTTACAAATCATCTGGAGAAAGACAAATTTCAACCACCATGGCTTTAGTCACTATTCTTACCAAAATATTAAGAGACAAAAACACAGCTGCTAGATTAGTTCCCATTATACCTGATGAAGCAAGAACGTTTGGGATGGAAGGATTTTTTCAAAAAGTTGGAATTTATGCAAGCGAAGGTCAAAAATATGAACCTGTAGATTCTGAACAAATAAGTTCTTATAGAGAAGATAAAAAAGGACAAGTTTTAGAAGAGGGTATTAATGAGGCCGGTGCAATGTCTTCTTTTATTGCAGCTGGTACAGCTTACACTAATCACGATATTGAAATGCTGCCTTTGTATATTTTCTATTCTATGTTTGGATTTCAAAGAGTTATGGATCTCATTTGGGCTGCTGGAGATTCTCAAGCAAGAGGATTTTTAATAGGAGCAACTGCTGGAAGAACTACTTTGGCAGGAGAAGGTTTGCAACACCAAGATGGACATAGTTTAATTATGGCTTCCATGATTCCGAATTGTGTTTCTTATGATCCTACTTATGCTTATGAACTTGCAATTATTGTTGAAGATGGTTTGAAGAGAATGCATGAAAAACAGGAAAACATTTTTTATTACATCACCACCATGAATGAAAACTATATTCATCCCGAATTACCAAATCATGTAAAAAAAGAGGATGTATTACAAGGAATGTACTTATTAAAAGAATTTGAAAATCAGGGAAAAACCAAAGTTCAACTCATGGGTTCAGGCACTATTCTTAATGAAGTTTTACAAGCAGCTGAAATTCTTAGTAAGGAATATGGGATCGATTCTGATGTATGGAGCGTAACTAGCTTTAATGAGCTGAAAAAAAATGGAATGGAAGTTGAAAGAAAGAATCTACTTAACCCCACTGAAGAAAAGAAGCAATCTTTTGTAGAAAAATGTTTGGACGGAAGATCTGGTCCTATCATTGCTGCAACAGATTATATGAGAGTTCATGCAGAACAGATTAGTCCTTATATAAAAGAAAGTTACTATGCTTTTGGAACAGATGGATACGGCAGAAGTGATACTAGAAAAAAATTAAGAGAGTTCTTTGAGGTTAATAAAGAATATATAGTTGCAAATACCTTGAGTATTTTAGCAAAAGAACAAAAAATAGCATCTAAAGTTGCACAAGACGCTTTCGAAAAATATAATATTGATCAAACAAAACCGATACCAACAAAATTATAATGTCTAATGATATTTTAGTTCCTAATATTGGTGACTTTAATAATGTTGAAATTATTGAGGTTCTAATTAATGAAGGTCAAGAAATAGAAAAAGGAGATACTGTTATTACGCTTGAAAGCGACAAATCAAGTGTAGAGGTTCCTTCAAGTATTTCTGGAACTGTCAAAGTCGTTCATATAAAAATTGGAGATAAGGTTTCTGAAGGAAGTTTAGTAGCTTCGCTAGAAGGCTCTAAAGAATCTCTTAAAGAAAACGATTCTGATTCTGAAATTAAAAAAGACATTAAAAATAAAAATGAAATAGATGAGTTAAAAACTCTCACTATTCCTAATATAAAATTTGTAGGAAAATTAATTGTTACTAAAATTTTAGTAAAAAAAGGAGACATGGTTTCAGAAGAAGAGCCAATTATTACAATTGAAGATGACAGCTCAAGTATTGACATACCCTCCCCCATAAAAGGGACGATTAATCTAATCTCTGTTAAAGTCGGAGAAAAAGTTTCAGTAGATACGGCGATTTGTAAAATAAAAACTTCTCCAAGTGTTGCTCAACCTTCCTCAAATACGATTGTGAACAAGCCAGTTCTTGCTTCATCAATTCTATCCTCCAATAAGAGCATAGACGTTTCTGGAGCAAGTCCAAAAATTATGAAGTTTGCAAGAGAATTAGGAATTTCTGTAAATGATGTCTCTGGTAGTGGTAGACAAGGAAGGGTTCTAGAACAGGATATTAAAAATTATGTTAGTCAAAGTTTAAACAAAAACAAAATTGACCAAACGGATAATTTAAACTCAAAAACCAAAAAAATAGATCCAGATCCTCTTCCATATCAACATGATGAATTTGGTGATGTTAATGTTCAAACTATTCCTAGAATTAAAAAAATGTCCGGTCCACACTTAGTTAAGGCTTGGAATACAATTCCACATGTAACTCAACACGACGAGCTAGATATTACAGAAATGGAAAGTTTTAGAAAAGGATTGGTAGATTTAAACACAAGGGAGAAAATTTCAATAACACCATTAGCTTTTATGATGAAAGCCTTGGTTAATGGTATGCAAAAATTTACAAATTTTAATAGCTCTTTAGATCAAGATAAGGTTGTTTATAAAAAATATTTTCATATTGGAGTTGCTGTTGATACTCCACATGGCTTGATGGTGCCAAAAATTCGAGACGTGAACAAAAAAAGCCTTTCCGACTTGAGTAAAGAAGTGAGGTCCGTAAGCAAACTTTGTAAAGAATTAAAGATTGATAAAAAGGAATTTTTTGGAGGTTCGATGACGATTTCTAGTCTTGGAGGTATTGGAGGAAGTTTTTTTACACCCATTATTAACTCTCCTGAAGTCGCAATAATAGGGATAGGAAAGTCCGAGATAAAACCAGTATTTATTAATGGAAAATTCGAGCCAAGAATGATGATGCCAATTTCTTTATCTTATGATCACAGAATAATTGATGGAGCTGAAGCTGCAAAATTTTGCCAAGATTTAAAAATTAGTCTTGGAAGAAACTTTGCTATGAAATTAGCAATTTAAATGCTTGCACAAGGACTTTGTGAAGAAAGATTCTTAGAGATTAAGGAAATTTTTAACAATTCCTTCAAAGACCTTACAGAAACAGGAGCTGCATTTTCTATCGTTCAAAATAAAAAAAAAATTATTAGTTTATATGGTGGAGTAACGAACTCTCAAAATAGTCCGTGGAATGAAAAAACAATTGTTAATACTTTTTCTGCTAGCAAAGGAATTTACGAAGCTTGTGCTGCAAAATTATTTAATGAGCAATTGCTGGACTTAGAAAAACCAGTTTCTTATTATTGGCCATCTTTTAAACATTCAAGCAAGTCCTCTATTTTAATTAAGCATATTTTTTCTCACCAATCTGGAATGTATCGCTTCAAAACAAAATTAGAAAATAAAGATTTATTAGACTGGAAAAAAATTATCTCTATTTTGGAAAACCAAGAACCAGATCATAACCCTGGGGAACAAACATATTATCATGCAAAAACTCATGGTTACCTAATAGGAAATTTAATTAAAATTGTAAGCGGCCTAAGGCTTGGTCAATTTTTAAGAAAAAATATTACAAAACAGGAAAATTTAAGTTTTTACTTTGGTGTAGATAATTCTCAAATAGAAAATATTGCCGATCTTTCTTTGCAAAAACCTATTCAAAAAAAAAATAAGTATGATGATGAGGATTTTAGCGCCTTTAATAATCCTGAACAAAATATTGAATTTTACAATAGCCAAGATTGGAGGAGAGCCGAAATACCCTCAATGGGTGGTCACGGCAATTCAGATGCAATTGCCTCTATTTATGATTATCTAGCTAATGATTTTAAAAATGATCAAAAAAATATTATTGATCAAGGCATATTAATTAAATGTTTGGAAGAAGCAAAACCTAGAATGGATCTGAGTTTAAACTTTCCAGTTAAATGGACTAACCTAGGTTTTATTTTAAGAGGAGGATGGATGTTTGGAAAACATAAAGAGTCTTTTGGGCATAATGGCTGGGGAGGATCATTGGGATTTGCAGATCCAATCAATGGATTGGGAATATCCTATGTAACAAAAGAAATTAACCCCACTATGGGGATGGACCAAAGAGCGGTAACTTTGGTTAAAAAATTTTATGAGCTATTGATTTGATTGGCTAACAATGCTGCATTATTCCAGGCGTCCTCTGCTTTAGGGCCAGACATCCAGTCACCACAAATGCCAAGATTGATATCTTTATTCCAATAAAACCTTTTTGAAAAATCTTGATTTTTAAAGGCATAAAGCCATCCATGAAGATCTCTATAAGATGTCTCTACATTCTTAATTTTAAGTAAAGTAAAAAATTCCTGGATCATCAACTCCAAAACTTCTTCTTTTTTATCTCTATATATATGACAATATTTTTTTGCAAAATTCAAACTACTTTGCAAGGTCCATAGTTCGAGATTTTTGTTATTTCCAATTCTTAATTTTGAACTTTCATTTCCAGCCCATCCTAGAATAGGATTTTTTTGAAATTTTATGCCAACGGATGAAATTTCTAGGGGCTTATCAAATGCAATCATTGCAGTAAGATTTGGCTCCATCGAGCCTTCAAAATTTAAACCTAAATTTAAAGGATTGGTAATTTTTTGACATTGCTCCAGAGGTATAGTTAGGATTAGTCTTTCACAATCTTGCGTGTCCTTATCTTTAAATTGCAAGGTCCATTTATTATTTCTTCTTTCAAGTCCTATCAACTCTTTTAAATATTCCACTTTTGTAGACAGTAAATCTTTTACAAAACTGTTATTTCCCAATTTTCCAATATACTTTTTTGAATCTATAGTTTTGTTATCTTCAAAGACATGGAAGTTGCCACTCCATTCCTTGATAGAGGATTTTAAATTTTGGTTTAAAAAAAAATCAAATTCTTTTATTGTTGGGGAAATATATTGAAGGCCATGATCAAAAAGTCCAATATTTTCAACTCTCCTAGTGGACGATCTTCCTCCTGGACCTCTGCTTTTGTCAAATATTAAAAGATTGCTATTTTGATCTAAAACTTTAGTGAGTACAGCTGTAGAAAATCCAGATCCAATAATAACTGTTTTGTTCATAATTTTCTGATAATAATATTTGCAATGAGCGTACTTAACTATTTAACAAAAATAAAAATATTTAAAAGAGTTATTCCGTCTATTGTAAAAAGAATTCTCAAGGTACTTGGGCAAAATATTTTTATTTATGAATTTAATAATCTTAAGATAATTATTAATCTTAATGAGCCAATGGATCAATTAATTTTTTTTCATAATGAGTATGAAAAATTACAAATGAATTTTTTAATTCAAAAGATTGCAGAGATTAAACCTCACTTTTTTCTCGATATAGGATCAAATAGCGGTATTTACTCATTGACTGTTGGAGACCAATTTTCAAAAATAAAAGTTCTTGCTTTTGAACCAATCAAAAAAACACGCTCTATATTTAAAAAAAATGTTTCTTTAAATAAAAAAAATAAAAATGTTAAACTTTATCCGTTTGGTCTATCTGATAAATCCAAAAATTTACTGGTGAAAGCTCAAATAAAAAATGGTTACCTTCAGAAAGGAGGTTTCGGAGTTGCTAATAACAATGAAGATACCACGTCTTTGCATACTGAATACGCCCCATTTAAGAGAGGTGATGATTTATTAAAAATTAAAAATAAAATAGTCTTTGTAAAAATAGATGTGGAGGGCCATGAAATAAACGTTTTGGAAGGAATGTTAAAAATATTAAAAAGAAATAAAGTTTTTTTACAAATTGAAATTTTTGATAGAAATTTTAAAAAGACCAATCTTCTTCTCAAGAAAAATAATTTTAGAAAGATCTACAAGATTTCTAGCGATGGCAAAGATGATTACTATTATCAAAACTTTGAAAATAAACCTTTAACTTTTTGTGTGTCTTTAACAACTATTCCTTCTAGATTTTCAACAGTGAATAAAACAATTGACTCATTAAATAATCAAACAAAAAAACCTAATAAGATTTTCTTAAACATACCCAAATCTTATAAAAGATTTCCGAATTACAATTCTAAATTTGATAAATTTAATCAAAAATTTAAGAATGTAGAAATAGTTACTTGCAAAGACAATGGGCCAGGAACAAAATTGCTTGGATCAATCAAGAAAATAAGGAACTACGATTATGTTGTTTTGGTTGATGATGACCATACTTATAATGAAAAAATGCTCAGTTTTTTTTATTTAAATGCTCTAAAAAATTTTGAAAGTTGTTATAGTTTTTGTGTTTATAACATTAAGGACTGCAAAATAGGTCAGGGCGCTGATGGATTTATGATAAATACAGCTTTTCTTGTTAATATTAATAAATTTTTTAACAAGCATGTCAAAAATAATAGTAAGTTTTTTTTTAATGATGATTTGTGGATCTCGATTTTTTTAAATAAAATAGCTAAAAAAAATATTAAAAACTTATCTTTTTTACTTAAAAAAAGTACTTTCGAAAAATATGCGTCTATATATAAAAAGCACACTAAAAAAAATTCTTTAATTAATTATTATAGTTTCAATAAAAAAATAGCCGGAAATTTAAGATTTAATGAAAACGTTAAGGAATATCTTTCTTTAAAAAAAATGACTAAAAGTTTTTCGAAAAAAATTTTCTAAAATGGCGGAGAGAGAGGGATTCGAACCCTCGAAACAGTTGCCTGTTTACACACTTTCCAAGCGTGCTGATTAAACCGCTCTCACATCTCTCCGATTAGGCGTCTTTATTTATTTTTAAAACTCCAATAAAAGCTTCTTGAGGTATTTCTACGTTTCCAAACTGTTTCATTCTAGACTTTCCTTTTTTCTGCTTATCTAATAATTTTCTTTTTCTATCTCTTGCTCCACCGCCATGGATTTTAGTTAAAACATCTTTTTTAAAACCCTGTATTGTTTCTCTAGCTATAACTTTTCCTCCTATAGCTGCTTGAATAGGTATTTGGAATTGATGTCTTGGAATTAGCTCTTTTAATTTTTCACATATTAATCTTCCTTGTCTTACTGCAAACTCTCTATGAATAATCATGGATAAAGCATCTACAGGTTCTGCATTTACTAGGACTGAAAGTTTAATTAAATCTCCATCTTTATAGTCGGTAATTTCATAGTCAAAACTAGCATAACCGCTAGAAATAGATTTTAAACGATCATAAAAATCAAAAACCACCTCATTTAATGGTAGTTCATATTTTAAAACTGCTCTATTTCCAGAATAAGATAGATTTTTTTGCAGTCCTCTTTTTTCTTCACAAAGCTTGATAATAGATCCTAAGTATTCATCTGGTGTAATTAATGTTGCATCTATCCAAGGCTCTTTAATAGTTTTAATATAATTAGGTTCTGGCATGCTACTAGGATTTTGCAAGTCTGATTTAGTTCCATCTATTTTTTCCAATTTATAAACCACACCCGGCGTAGTAGTTATTAAATTTAAATTATATTCTCTATCTAATCTTTGAACTGCAATTTCAAGGTGCAATAATCCTAAAAATCCACATCTAAAACCAAGCCCAAGGGCGGAAGAAGATTCTGCTTCATAAATTAAACTAGAATCATTTAGGGATAATTTTCCCAAACTATCTCTTAACAACCCATAATCTGAACTGTCTACGGGAAATAAACCGCAAAACACAACTGGTTTACTTGGTTTAAATCCTGGTAACGCCTTTGTAATTGGATTTTTTGACAATGTAATGGTATCTCCTACTTTTGTTTCTGAAACGCTTTTAATTCCAGTAACTATAAAGCCCATTTCTCCAGGGCCTAAATTATCTTTGTTTATGGGCTTCGGGGTAAAAACACCAACTTTATCAATTTTATATTTTGCACCATTGGACATCATAAGAATTTCATCATCTCTTTTAATATACCCATCTATAATCCTTACTAAAATTACAACACCCAAATAACTGTCGTACCAGCTGTCTACTAGTAAAGCTTTTAACTGATCATTACTTTCACTTATTGGTGCCGGTAATTTTTCAACAATGGCATTTAAAATATTTTCAATCCCTATACCTGTTTTCCCTGAAGCTAAGATTGCGTTAGAAGTATCTAAGCCAATAACATCTTGGATTTCTTGTTTAACCAACTCCGGTTCAGAAGCGGGTAAGTCAGCTTTATTTAAAACAACAACAATTTCGTGGTTATTGTCCATGGCTTGGTAAACATTTGCAAGCGTCTGTGCTTCTACACCCTGCGTACTATCTACTACCAATAAAGACCCTTCACAGGCTGCTAAAGAGCGACTGACTTCATAACTAAAATCTACATGGCCAGGTGTATCCATGATATTTAAAATATAATTTTTTCCATCCTTATGCTTGTAATTCAGGCGAACTGTCTGAGCCTTGATGGTAATTCCTCTTTCACGCTCAATATCCATAGAATCTAGAACTTGCTCTTTCATCTCTCGAGATTGCAATCCACCGCAGGTTTGAATAAGACGATCAGCGAGTGTAGATTTTCCGTGATCTATATGAGCTACGATAGAAAAATTTCTTATTAGTTCTGTAGAGCTCATGAGCTTCTGAGAGTGCCGCCTACATGAGACTGAACTGCAGATATAATTTTTTGACTGGTTTCTTCGATTGTTTTTTCATCTAAAGTTTTTTCCATGGATTGCAGTTTAATGCTAAAAGCGATTGATTTTTTTCCTTGTTCAATATTCTCACCTTCATATACATCAAAAATATTAATATTAGTTATTAATAATGGGTCACACTTTTTAACCTCTTTGATGAGCTCATTGGCACTAATGTTCTTATCGACAATAAAAGCAAAGTCTCTATCAACCGCTTGAAACTTTGATACTACATAATTTTGTTTTGCATTTTTTTGGTTTCTTTTTGGTTCGGAAATGTTGTCTAAATAAACTTCAAACCCACAGGGCGAATAATGATCCAGCTCTAATTGATTGACAATAATTGGATTAATCTCTCCAAAGCTTGCAAGTAATGGTCCTTTGTTTGATCCTAAATAAAAAGAACCAGATCTGCCAGGATGAAAAGATAAATTGCTTTTGCTTTCAACGACAAGTTTAGAGCTATCTATCCCAAGATCTATCAAAATTTGAATCACATCCGATTTAGAGTCATACGCATTAAAGGCTTGGGTTTTCATCATCCAATTTTTTTCTATCTTATCTCCCATGACAATACCTGAAGCAAAAATATTTTGTTGTCCTGGCTGCTTTCCTTTAAACACAGGGCCAACCTCAAAAAGCATTAAGTCTTTATGTCCCCTGTCTGCATTATTCTTTGCATGAATTAATAAATTAGAAAACATGGATGTTCTTAAGGTGTCAAGATCTGAAGATATTGGATTTATCAATCGTAATTTCTTATCTGAAAAAAAATCATCTATTTTTGAATTGGTAAAAGACCAAGTGACAGTCTCTAAATATCCTAAAGAAGCAATGGACCTTTGAATGTGGTGAAATATTTTTTGATGGAAGTTTAAAGCTGGTTTTAAAATATCTCTATCAGGCTCGGTAAGAGGAATGTTATCATAACCCTTAATTCTAATAAGCTCTTCAATGATATCTACTTCTTGATTTATATCTGGTCGAAAACTAGGCACTATCAATTCTAATGTGTTTTTTTTACTCTTTACTCCGAAACCCAAATCTTCCAAAATCTTTTTACTTTCCGTGCTAGAAATCTCAAAGCCTATTAATTTTTTGAAGTTAGCAATGGTAAAAACAATTTTTTTTTCTTTATAATTAGACTTTCCAGCCACTTTAATTGAACTAATTTTTCCACCACAAATTTCATGTATTAGCTTTGAAGCTTTGACCAGCCCTTCTTCTATAGACATAGGATCAACTCCTCTTTCAAATCTATATTTTGCATCTGTTAACAATCCAAGTTTCTTAGAGGATTTTGCAATAGTGATTGGATCGAAGCTTGCAGCTTCTAAAACAATGTCAGTTGTTGACATCTCTGTACCAGTAGAAACTCCTCCAATAATTCCTCCAAGTCCAAGAACTTTTGATTGATCGGCAATAACACAGTCTTCAGCAGAAAGTTCATATTTTTTATTATCTAGTGCTTCAAAATGTTCGCTCTTTTTTGACCTTCTGACAATAATCTTACCAGATATCTTATTGGCATCATAAGCGTGTAGCGGCCTATTCATGTCTATCATTACATAGTTGGTAATATCTACAATTGCAGAAATAGATTTTTGACCAACAGACTCTAAATCTTTTTTTAACCAGTCTGGACTTTCTTTGTTTTGAACACCCTCAATGTAACAGCTTCCAAATTGGTAACACCCCGAATCTTTTTTAACTTCGACTGGAATAGATTTTTTTGATGTAACTATTATTATTTCCTTTTTAGATTTAATAAAAGTACCCTCTCCAGATGCTGCCAAATCCCTAGCAATACCCCTTACTCCAAGGCAGTCAGATCTGTTGGGGGTTATGGAAATATCAATCATGGGATCTAAATTTTCTTTAAAAAAATTCTCACCTATTTTACGTTTGGAGTCTAACTCCATAATTCCATCACTACTATCTGAAATGTTTAGTTCAGATTCTGAACATAGCATTCCAAAAGATTCAACTCCTCTAATCTTTGCAATAGAAAGCTTCATACCATTGGAGGGAATAACTGTACCGGGAGAGGCATAAACTGTAATTAAATTATCTTGCGCATTGACTGCTCCACACACAACTTTAGTAATTTTTCCATCTCCAATGTCTACGTCGCAAATTTTTAACTTATCTGCATCTGGGTGTTTAATGGCCTTTAATATTTTACAAACTTTAAAATTAGATAAATTACTTTTGGCTGAGCTAATACTTTCAACTTCAAGACCAATAGATGTAAGTTTTTCCTCAATTTGTTCTGTGGTAGATTTTGTCTTTAAGTATTTTTTTAACCAATTTAAAGTGATGTTCATTTTGATAAACCCCTGTAATTAGTGGGGACATCATTTGCATTAAATCCAAAGTGTTTTAACCATCTCACATCACTATCAAAAAATGATCTTAAATCGTTAATGCCATATTTTAACATTGCCAATCGGTCAATTCCGACTCCGAAAGCATAGCCTTGGTACTTTTTGGTATCTACTTTTGCATTCTTTAAAACATTTGGATGCACCATGCCACAACCTAAAATTTCCAACCATTGATCACCCTGTCCTATGGTGATCTTTCCATTTTTGATTTCATATCCAATATCCACTTCAGCAGAAGGTTCTGTAAAAGGGAAATGACTAGGTCTAAAACGCATTTTAATTTGATCTACTTCAAAAAATTTTTTTAAAAAATAATCCAAACATCCTCTTAAATCTGCCATGGTTATGTTTTGGTCAACATACAGACCTTCTAACTGATGAAACATTGGAGTGTGTGTTTGGTCGCTATCACATCGGTAGGTTCTTCCGGGTGCGATAATTTTTAAGGGCGGTTTTTCATTTAACATTGTTCTAATTTGAACAGGCGAAGTATGAGTTCTCATCAATAATTCTTTTTGTTCGTCTAAATAAAAAGTATCATGCATGTCACGTGCTGGATGATTAGGTGGTGTGTTTAAGGCTGTAAAATTATTGTATTCATTTTCAATATCCGGCCCTTCCGCAACTGAAAAACCTAACTCTGCAAATATACAAGTCAGTTCATCAATTACTTGTGATACTGGATGAATCTTTCCTTGAGGTTTTGTTGGTGCTGATAAACCAATATCTATAGTCTGGTTTTCTAATTTTTTTTGAATCTCTTCTTGTTCAAATTTTGTATGAAGAATGTTAAATTGATCTAGAACCTTGGTTTTTAAAATATTTAGCTGGGAGGCAAATTCTTTTTTTTTCTCTTTATTAATAGTTGCCAAGTCCTGGAACAGTTTTGAAAGAGTGCCTTTTTTTCCAAGAATTTCTATTTTTAACTTTTCTAAACTTTCTTTAGATTCTAATTGAGAAAATTTAGCAAAAATTTCTTGTTCTAGTGTGGTCAGATTATTCATCTAAAAATTAAAAGTTTTAATTTAATTTAGATGAGATTGTACCTTTTTTACAATAGATTTAAAGGTTTCGGGATTGTGGTAGGCAATATCCGCCAATACTTTACGATCAATTTTAATTTTAGACTTAATTAAACCGTTTATAAATTTAGAATAAGTTAAACCTTCCGCTCTAACTCCAGCGTTAATTCTTTGAATCCACAAAGATCTAAAAATTCTTTTATTTCTTCTTCTATCTCTGTAGGCATATTGAAGAGATTTCTCTACAGCTTGTTTTGCTACTCTAATTGTATTTTTTCTTCTTCCTCTAAAGCCTTTTGCTTGTTTAAAAACCTTTTTATGCTTTTGGTGACTTGCCTGACCTCTTTTGACTCTTGCCATACTATCCTCTTACACCATAGGGCATAAAGGATTTTATTATCTTGGCATCTTGCTTCGATAAAACCGTAGTGCCTCTTAATTTTCTAATCTGCGCATTTGTTCTTTTGATCATTCCATGTCTTTTTCCAGCTTGTGGAGCTTTTACTTTTCCAGTAGCCGTGAATTTGAAACGTTTCTTTGCAGAGCTTTTAGTTTTTAATTTTGCCATAAAAATGTAACGGGGTTATACAAAGATTGTGATTTGAAAACAACAGAAATCGATTGTCTATAAGGCCTGAATTATTAGGGTCATTTGACGACCTTCCATCTTTGCAGACTGCTCAACCTTGCCTACTTCCTTAACATCTTCTATTATTCTTCTAACTAAATCGTAAGCAGCTTTTATAAACTCCATTTCCCTACCTTTGAATTTGATTGTAAATTTTACTTTATCTCCATTCGTTAAAAATTTTACTGCATTTTTAATTTTAAAATCATAATCGTGCACATCTGTTACAGGCCTTAATTTAATTTCTTTTAATAAGATAACTTTTTGTTTTTTTCTTGCTAAATTAGCTTTTTTTTGTAGCTCGTATTTATACTTACCACTATCCATGATTTTACAGACAGGTGGCTTTGTATTTGCTGCAATTTCAATTAAATCCAATCCTACTTCTTGTGCTCTATTGATGGCTTCTCCTAAAGGAACAATTCCTATGTTATCTCCATCATGTCCAATGAGCTGAACTTCTGAAGCTCTAATATTGTTGTTAGTTTTTGGACCGCGATCTCTAGGCTTTCTGTTATATTGAAAATTTTTATTAATAAGAATACCTCTAGATTTTTGGAGCTTGAGACTCTTTAGATAAACTCGAAATTATTTTTTCTAAGCTTTCGGTTTGTTGGTCTTCTTGACCCAACCTTCTCAAAGTAATTGTTTTATTTTGAACTTCTTTTGAACCGCAAATCATTAAGATGGGAATTTTTCCAACGGAGTGTTCTCTAATTTTATAATTAATTTTTTCATTTCTTAGATCAATAATAGGTCTTATTGAAATTTTTTCAAGCTGATTCAATATTTCTTTTGCATAGTCATGGTGCTCATCATTGATTGGTAATATGGCAACCTGAACTGGAGATAACCAAAGAGGTAATTTGCCAGCATAATGTTCAATTAGAATTCCTGTAAATCTTTCTAATGAGCCAAATAATGCACGGTGCAACATGACTGGAGTTTTTTTCTTACCATCTTTATCAACATACGTTGCGTCTAATCTGCCTGGTAAATTTAAATCGACCTGCAAAGTTCCACACTGCCAATCTCTACCAATAGCATCCCTTAAGACAAATTCAATTTTTGGTCCATAAAATGCTCCCTCACCTTTATTAATTGTATAGTCAACTTTGGAAGCCTTAATCGCTTCTAGCAATGCCTTTTCAGACTGATCCCACACTGAATCATCTCCAACCCTTTTTGCAGGACGATCCGCATACTTTAAAGTTATATTCTCAAATCCGAATGCTTTGTAAATATCCAATATAAGTTTTGTAACCTTAACAGATTCTTCCGTGATTTGATCCTCTGTACAAAAAATATGGGCATCATCTTGGGTGAAGGATCTGACACGCATTAACCCATGTAAAGAACCCGAGGGCTCATATCGATGGACCTTTCCAAACTCAGATAGCTTTAAAGGAAGATCTTTATAACTTTTCAAACCCTGATTGTATATTTGGCAATGCCCTGGGCAGTTCATTGGTTTAATTGCAAACGTTCTCTCGTCAGGTGTAGAGGTAGTATACATGTATTCTTGAAACTTTTCCCAGTGACCAGACTTTTCCCACAAAACTCTATCAATAATTTCTGGTGTGTTTACCTCTTGGTATCCAGCTTCTAATTGTTTTTGTCTCATAAAATCAACTAACGTTTGAAATAAAGCCCATCCTTTTTGGTGCCAAAAAACAGCACCTGGACTTTCTTCTTGAAAATGAAACAGGTCCATAGTTTTTCCAAGCTTTCTATGATCTCTTTTTTCCGCCTCTTCTAAGTTATGAAGATATTCATCCAAATCTTTTTTTGTTTTCCAGCATGTTCCATAAATTCTTTGCAACATGACATTGTTAGAATCTCCTCTCCAATAAGCACCTGCAACTTTCATTAATTTAAATGACTTGCCGATTCTTCCAATGCTAGGAAGGTGTGGTCCTCGGCATAAATCGTGCCAAGACCCATGAAAATAAATGGATATATCCTCATTCCCAGGAATTGAATCTATGATTTCAGCTTTATAATGTTCTCCCATACTCTTGAAGTGATCAATTGCCTTTTTTCGATCCCACACTTCTCTAGTGGTCTTGTCATTACGATCAACGATTTCAATCATTTTTTTTTCAATTTTAATTAAATCGTCGTCAGTGAATGGCTCTTCTCGAGCAAAGTCATAATAAAAACCATTATCGATGACAGGTCCAATAGTAACTTGCGTTCCTGGAAAAAGCTCCTGTACAGCCATCGCACAAACATGCGCTGCGTCATGCCTCAATAATTCCAGAGCATACTCATCTTCTAGAGTAATAATTTTTATTTTTGAATCTTTAACAATTTCAGTGTCTAAATCTTTATACTCTCCATCGATCTGTAGTGCCAAAGCCTTCTTGGATAGAGAAATGCTAATATCTTTTGCTATTTCCAATCCAGTTACTGAATTTTTGTAAGTTAATTCTTTGCCGTCTGGTAGCTGTACTATTGGCATATAAGTTGTGCTGATCTCATTGACGAATTTATTAAACTAATGATTGGTAAATTTCTAGTGTTTTCAGACACATTTTATCTTTAGTGTAGTTTTCTATTACATTTTTTCTACCCTCTTTGCCTAAAGATTGAAGAGCCGCTTTGCTCATTTTAGAAATATTGTAAATATTTTTTGCAAGATCTTCTTTGCTATTGTGGTTAAATAACCAGCCCGTTTTTTCAGGATTTATTGTTTCCAAAGAACCTCCAATTGCACTAGAAAGTATTGGCTTTTCCATTGATTGGGCTTCTACACTAACTCTACCAAAGGCCTCTGGCTCTATCGATGCAGAAATAATTAGATCACTAAATGCATAAGCTAAGGGCATATTTTGCATTGGCTTCACAATTCTAATTTTGTCTATCATTTTATTAGATTCTATTAAATCTCTTAAGCTATTCTCGTATTGAATTCTACCTTGGCTATCACCTAAAATGATAAAAAAAATATTTGAAAGTTGATCTTGCTTCTTAAGAGTAATTGCAGATTCAATAAAAAGTTTTTGTCCCTTCCAATTCGTTAATCGTCCTGGCAGCAAAACTAAAAAATTTTTATCTGAAAATCCCATTTCTTTTCTTAGATACCCCTTTTCTATTTCTTGAATTTGAGATGGACTAAAATAAATTTCATCAATTCCTCTTTTGACAAGATCTATATTAATTTTTGAATTGTAGTTTGAATGAATGTGATTAAGAATAAAATTTGATCCTGCAATAACACGGTCTGATCTGATCATAATAGAATTATAAAATTTTTTAATGTCAGATTTAAAGTTGTACGTTCCATGAAAAGTGCTAACTAATTTAGTATTTGATATTTTACAAGCAAAGTAACAAGACCAGGCAGGGCCTCTACTTCTAGTATGCACAATATTGATTTTATATTTAAATATTAAAAATAAAATATAAAAAATATTAAATATAATAAAAAAAATATTTTTAGATGTTGGCCACTTAAATATTTTTACACTTTTGCTTATAGAATCTAATTGAGAACCTCCAGAAGTCATAATAGAAGAAAATTCACATGTATTAGAAATGTATTCTGCAATATGTTTGCAACCTGTCTCCGCACCTCCAGTTCCCATGTCTGGTATCACTTGAAGTAATCTTATTTTTTTATTCATTCAACTTGTGATAAAAATTAAGTATTCATTATGAGCAAAATTAATTTTTTTTTGAGCAAAAACAAAGAACAAATTAGATATAAATTAATTCAAGGCAAAAAACCAGTCACTATAATTTTTCTTCATGGTTTTATGTCTGATTTGACCGGAAAGAAGATTCAAGTTCTGAGTAAACTATCTAAGAAAGAACAGGTTTCTTTTTTAGCTCTTGAATACACAGGTCATGGAAAGTCCTCTGGTCAATTAAGTGACTATGGAATTGATGATTGGATTAATCAGTCAAAAGAGTTGATTGAAAAAGTTGTAAAAACAAAAAGAATTATTTTAGTAGGTTCATCAATGGGTGGTTGGATTGGTATTGCCCTTATCTCAAAGTTAAAAAAAATTGTAAAAGGTTTTGTTGGAATTGCTTCTGCTCCAGATTTTACTAAAGAAATAATGTGGAAAAATTTTTCCAAAAAAACAAAATCCATGATCAAAAGTGGAAAAACTTATTATATGCCAAGCTCTTATGGAAACCCTTACCCTATATCAAAAAAATTAATATTCGATAGAAGTAAGTATTTAGTTCTAAATAAAAAAATTAAATGCAATTTTCCTGTTCGATTATTTCATGGGCTTAAAGATACAGTTGTCGATGTAAATTTTTCCATTCGATTAACAAAAACATTGCTATCAAGTGACACTATAATAACTTTTCAAAAGAATGGCGATCACAGCCTATCCCAAACTGAAGATTTAAAAAAAATAAAAAACCAACTAACTAATTTGATTAAAGATAGCTGTTAACCCTTCTTTGAAGGTTGGATACTTCAACTTAACTCCCATCGATTTTATTTTTAAATTTTGTACTTTCTTTCTATCTCTATAAAAATCTTTCATTTTTGAATTTTCCAAATCTTCAAAATTGATTTCTTTTGGCATCTTTATTTGCAAAAGTGCGGCTGCATATTGTACCACTTCTTTATATGAGCAAGGTGCATCATCGCTAACATTAAAAATATCTTTATCTTTTGATTTGGAAAAAGATGAGAACAGAACCTGCGCAATATCCTCCACATGAATTCTAGAAAAAATTTGGTCTTTCTTATTAATAATTTTTACTTTCTTTTTTTTTAATCGTGAAAACACGCTCCTCTCCAAAGAATAAATACCAGCTAATCTAAAAATACGCACCGGCAAATTAGAATTTAACAATAGCTGTTCTGCCTCAATTCTTTTCAGTCCCATTTCGGAGGTTGGTTGTGTATTGGAAGTTTCTTCAACCCAATCACCTTTGTGGTCTCCATAAACACTGGTTGATGATAGATAACCTACCCATTGTAAATTTTTATTATTCTTCAGTGTAGTTAAGTAATTCTTAATAATAACCTGTTCTACTTCTGGAGGAGTAGAAATCAAAATGTGAGTAACATTTTTTAATTTATTCTCAATCTCTGGATCAAAATTGCTACTATCAAACAAATAAGATTCTATTGTTTTGTCAGAAAATTGAATTTTAGATCTAGAAGTTCCTGATACATCAAAATCAATATTTCTATCTATTAGCAATTTGGTTAAATACTTTGCAGTTAAGCCAAAACCAAAACAAAAAAGTTTAATATTTTTAGACAGCTTTTTTTTCTGGCTCTCTTAAAGAAATGGGGTTGTCTAGCTTATCTAGCATTTCCTTAGGGCAAATTTGGTAAAATTGTTCTTTAGCCAGCTCCCAATCATCCAATATTTTTTTAGCATAGTCTGAATGCGTTTCTTCTATATGTTTTTGAATAAGAGAATAAAGAAAGTCATCCCAATATTTAGTTTCAATTCTTTGCCAAACTACCGAGGCGGGGTTGATTACATCGCTTAAATTATCCTCTGGATTGTAAACAAATGCCATACCACCTGTCATTCCGGCTGCAAAATTATCACCTAATTCGCCAAGTATAACTGAGCATCCGCCTGTCATATACTCACACGCATTTGTACCAGCTCCTTCTACTACTGCTGTAGCGCCTGAATTTCTAACTGAAAACCTTTCACCCGCTTGTCCTGCCGCAAACAAATTTCCTGATGTTGCTCCGTACAAAACGGTGTTTCCTATAATTGTGTTTTTGTTAGTTTCAAGATTGCTACTTTTTGGAGGTCTTACTGATATAGTAGCACCTGAAAGACCTTTTCCAACATAGTCATTGCAATCTCCAATGACTTCAAACTTAACTCCTTTTGCACCAAAAGCTCCAAGAGACTGTCCAGCTGAACCTCTTAATTTAATTTTAATATGATTTTCGGGAAAATTATTATTTTTAAAATCAGTCACCACGTAAGAAGACAATCTCGCTCCTACGGTTCTATCAGTATTTTTAATTGTGTAACTCATCTCTATTTTTTGACCACTCTGTATTAGAGGTAAAGTGTCTATTAGAATTTGCTTATCTAAAGTATCTGGAACTTCATTTCTAATTTTGTCTTTACAAAATCTCGGATTGTCGCCTGGATCTGCCTGGACTAACAATGGATTAAAATCTAAATCATCTAGGTTGGAAGCTCCTCTAGATACCTGTCTCAATAAATCGGTTCTACCAATAACTTCATCTAATGATTTGAAGCCTAGCTCTGCCAGAATTTCTCTCACCTCTTCTGCAACAAATGTAAAAAGATTAACTACCTTTTCTGGTGTGCCAGTAAATTTTTTTCTTAAATCTTCGTTTTGCGTACAAATCCCCACTGGACAAGTATCGGAATGACACTGTCTAACCATGATACACCCCATGGCTACTAAACTGGTAGTGGCTATACCAAACTCATCTGCTCCCATCATGGCAGCTATTACCACATCTCTACCCGTTTTAATTCCTCCATCTGTTCGTAGAACAACTTTATGTCTTAAATTATTAAGAGTTAAAATTTGATTAGTTTCCGTTAAACCCATCTCCCATGGCAAGCCCACATACTTGACGCTAGTCTGAGGTGTGGCACCTGTTCCGCCATTGTGTCCTGAAATTAAAATAATATCCGCTTTTGCTTTGGCGACACCTGCTGCAATAGTTCCAATTCCACTTGAAGAAACCAACTTAACTCCAACTCTAGCCTTAGAGTTAATTTGTTTTAAATCATAAATTAATTGGGCCAAATCTTCGATCGAATAAATGTCATGATGTGGTGGTGGAGAAACTAATGTAACTCCTGGAGTTGAGTGTCTTAATTTTGCAATTTCTTTTGTAACTTTAAACCCTGGTAATTGGCCTCCTTCCCCTGGTTTTGCACCTTGGGCCATTTTAATTTCAATCTCATTACAATTATTTAAGTAAGAGGCAGTAACACCAAATCTCGCTGAAGCTATTTGCTTCACTCTAGAGTTTGCATTGTCACCATTCTCTCTTAATATAGATCTGTTTTCATCTTCTCCACCTTCGCCACTACAAGAAGCTCCACCTATTCTATTCATGGCAATAGCTAAAGTTTCGTGGGCTTCTTTTGATAACGCTCCCATAGACATGCTTCCTGAACCAAATCTTTTTCGAATATGAGTTACAGACTCCACTTCCTCAAGTGGAATTGCCTTATTATTTTTTCTAAAATCTAAAAGATCTCTTAAATGAATTGGAGGTAACTCGCTTATTAAAGTAGAATATTTTTTAAACAGCTCATAAGAATCTTTTCCTACGGCTGTTTGCAAAAGATGAATAGTTTTTGCCTGATAGGCGTGTGTCTCTCCACCATGACGATATTTGTAAATACCACCTATCGGTAAAGTTATAATATTCTCTGAATATGTTTTGTCGTGCTGCTTTCTGATCATGTCTTCAATTCCAGAAAGTCCTATTCCTGAAATTTTAGACTCTAGTCCTGGAAAATAATCAGCTACTAATCCTCGACTAAGACCCAATGATTGAAAATTTAATCCTCCGCGATATGAGCTAATTACGGAAATTCCCATTTTAGACATTATTTTTAACAACCCATCATTCACGGCTTTGATATATCGATGAACGCACTCTTCAAAAGTTAATTGTTCAAACAACCCTTTTTGGAATCTTTGATGAATTGAATCAATCGCCAAATAAGCATTCACGGTAGTAGCTCCCGCTCCAATTAAAACAGCATAATAATGTGTGTCTAAACACTCTGAAGATTGAACGTTGATAGATACAAATTTTCTTAACCCTATTTGAGTTAAATGCGATTGCACTGCTCCTACAGCAAGAATAGTTGGGATGGCTATTCTGCTTTTGGAAATGTTTTTATCTGATATGATTAAATGTTTTTTTCCTGACCTTGCAAAAATTTCAGCATCTTCTCTAATACGTTCAATTTCTGATTTAAGATTTAGTTGTTCGTCATTTTTATCGAAAGTACAATCTATCAACTCAACTTCCTCTTGATCAAACGATTCAAATAATTTTTTAAATTGAGAATTTGATAGTACGGGACTTTCCAAAACAAAGCTTTTTTGCTCTGTAAGTCTATCATCTAAAATATTTTCCAGATTTCCAAATCTTGTATTTAAAGACATAACTCTATTTTCTCTTAAAGAATCAATGGGAGGATTGGTTACTTGACTAAAGTTTTGCCTAAAAAAGTTGGAAAGAGGCCTAAATTTACTTGATAAAACAGCTATTGGAGTATCATCGCCCATTGATCCAATTGCTTCTTTTTGATCACTAACCATTGGGTGCAATATGCTTTCTAAGTCCTCAATAGTAAAACCTGCTAAAAATTGTCTTTCCCTTAAATCCGATCCTTCAAACAAATGTTTCTCTTTAATTTCATTTAACATTTTGCTTAACTCAATGTGGTTAGATGCGAATTTCTTATAAATAGGATTTTCTGATAAATGATCTTTTGTTTTTTTATCGCTATAATATTTTCCTTTATCCAAATCTAAGGAGATCATTTGTCCAGGTCCAACCCTTCCTTTAAATAAAATATTGTCTTCAGATACGGGGATCATTCCAGTTTCTGAACCTGCAAAAAAAAGTTTGTCTTTAGTGATCGTATACCTAAGTGGTCTCAAGCCATTTCTGTCAGAAGCTGCTACTAGCCACTTACCATCACAGGCAGCAATTGCTGCTGGTCCATCCCAAGGTTCAATTAGAGAATTTAAATAATTATACATGTCCCTATGTGCTTTAGGTATAATTTTACTTTTTTTAGACCAGGCTTCTGGTATCAACATCATTTTTGCAATAGGCAAAGATCTTCCAGTTCGTACTAACAACTCAAATGCTGCGTCTAATGATGCGGTGTCAGAATTTCCTGATTTAATTATTGGCTTTAAATCATCCATGTTTTCAATTAGATCACTTTCCATTCCAGCCTCATGTGTCTTCATCCAATTCACATTACCTTTTAAAGTATTAATCTCTCCATTGTGAGCCAAGATTCTAAAAGGTTGTGCAAGTTCCCATGATGGGAATGTATTTGTTGAAAATCTTTGGTGAAAAATAGCAAACCTAGAAATAAATCTTTCATCAGAAAGATCAGGATAAAAATCACTTATATGTTCAGCTAGAAACATTCCTTTGTAAATAATGGTTTTAGAGCTTAGCGAACAAATATAAAAATCTTGGAGCTGTTCTTCGGTAGCTCTTTTTTCAATTTTTTTTCTGACAGAAAATAGAGTTCTTTCTAGCACTTCTGAAGAAAGTTCTTTATCTGTAGCAAACAACAATTGTTCTATTTCAGGTCTTGTGTCATTAGCTTTTTGACCCAACACTTTTGGGTTCGTGGGCACCTGTCTCCAACCAAAAATATAAAGATCATTTTTAAGAAGCTCTTGCTCCATAAGGGTTCGACAACGCTCCTGTTCGGTAAAATTATTTCTTGGTAAAAAAACCATTCCAATACAAAGAGTTTGATCTTTTTTTATAGTGTGCCCAGTGGAAGCAATCTTGTCTTCGAAGAAATCTTTATTAAATTCAATATTTAAACCAGCTCCATCTCCTGTTTTTCCGTCAGCATCCACTGCCCCTCTATGCCAAACTGCTTTTAGGGCATTGATTCCATTTGTAACGACATCTCTTCTGGGTTTTCCATTCGTAGATGCAACAAAACCAACACCGCAAGCATCATGCTCTTGAATATTGATATGATTACTTTCGAGGAGCTGTTTGTTTTTTTGGTACAAATGTTTCATTACGCTACTTTAGTTTGAAATTGTTGGCTTTTTATTTTTATATATTTGTGAATCTCTTGAGCCGCATCTCGTCCGTCTCGTATAGCCCACACGACAAGAGAAGCTCCTCTTACTATATCACCTGCAGCAAACACACCTCTAATGTTTGTTCTCATGGTTTTTAGATCTATTTTGATAGTACCCCATTTAGAAACTTTCAATTCTGGTTCTGAAAATAAACTTGGGATTTCCTCAGGATCAAATCCTAAAGATTTTATAATCATATCTGCTGGTAACTCGTCTTGCGCTCCTTCAATAACTTTAGGAGATTGTCTTCCAGAAGAATCTGGTTCTCCTAATTTAATTTTATCATAAATAACCTTGTGCACTTTTTCATTTCCAACAAACTCTTTGGGACTTGATAGCCAAATAAACTTTACTCCTTCTTCTTCTGCATTCTGAACTTCCCTTGCAGATCCTGGCATATTAATTTTATCTCTTCGATATAAGCATGAAACAGATTTTGCTTTTTGTCTAATTGCAGTTCGCACACAATCCATTGCTGTATCGCCACCGCCAATAACAATTACATTTTTTCCTTCAGCATTTAAAGTACCGTCATCAAAATCAGGTACATCATCTCCTAAGCCTTTTTTGTTAGATGCGGTTAAAAATTTCATTGCGGGAAAGACATTCTTTAAATCTTTGCCTGGAATATTAATCTCTCTTGGCTTGTAAACTCCAGTTGCAATTAAAATTGCATCATGCTTTTCTTTTAGCTCTTCTAATGTAGAATCTTTTCCTACCTCAAAGTTTTGAACAAAAGCAATACCACTATCTTCATACAGCTTTGTTCTTCTTTGCACTGCTGATTTTTCTAATTTAAAGTTTGGAATGCCATAGATAAGGAGTCCTCCGGCTCGATCATAACGATCATAAATTGTAACTTGATACCCTTTTTGTCTTAATTGTTCTGCTGCAGCAAGTCCAGCTGGTCCTGCACCAATAATTCCAACCGATTCCTTTAATTCTTGAGGAGGATTTATTTTTTCAACCCACCCATTTTCCCAAGCTGTGTTAGTAATATATTTTTCTACTGCTCCAATTGTAACTGTTCCATGTCCTGATTGTTCAATCACACAATTACCCTCGCACAAACGATCTTGAGGACATATTGATCCACAAACTTCTGGCATAGAATTGGTAGAAGATGAAATACGATAAGCTTCCTCCAATCTTCCCTCAGCTGTAAGTTTTAACCAGTCCGGGATGTTATTGTGGAGAGGGCAATGAACTTGGCAAAAAGGAGTTCCACATTGGGAACACCTGCTTGCTTGCTCTGAAGCTTTATTTTCAATAAATTCCTTATAAATCTCATGAAAATTTTCTTTTCTTTCATTAGATTTAATTTTAGTGGGCGTTTCTTTGGAAATACCAACAAATTTTAACATTTTTTCAGACATAATAGTTATGACTATTAAATACTTTTTTTATTCAAATTACAAAAAAAATAGCCTAAACAAGAGTCTTTTTAGTATCATTTTGATACCTATTTTTTCTATTTTTTCAAATAAATGCTAGTTTTTTATATTTTATATACAATTAAGTCGCATAAGTTTACTAAATTTAATTATATAGAAATGGTCAAAACATCCTGCAAAGCATAAGAATCGACTAATGACTGAAATTTATCTTATTAAAATTTTATTTTTATCGGCTGTTCAGGGAATGTCAGAATTTATTCCAGTTTCAAGTTCTGGACTGCTAGTTATTTTTGAAAATATTTTAAAAATCAAAAATAACAATCTACTCATTAATGCAACTATGCATGGAGGAAGCTTAGCAGCTGTCATTATTTTTTTTTATAAAGACCTGCTAGGTCTTTGGAAAAACCATCTGCTGCTAATTAATCTAATTATAGCCACTCTTCCTGTGGTTGTCATTGGAGGATTGTTAAAATATTTTAATTTAATTGAACAAATAATGAATATTGCGGTAATAGGTTATGCGACTATTTTTTTTGGTGTTCTACTTTTTGTCAGTGATAAAAACAAAGAAGAAAAAAAGCTTACGTTATCCATTTCTAATAAAGAAGCATTTATCATTGGTCTATACCAAATCTTGGCACTAATCCCTGGAACATCCAGAAGTGGGATTACCATTAGTGGAGCAAGATTTTTAAAATTTAATAGGGTGGATGCAGCAAAATTTTCTTTTTTACTATCTATTCCAACGCTGTCTGCGGCATTTATTTTAAGTTCTTATGAAATTGCTCAATTACATGAGGAGTCTTTTAGCTCTGTATATTTGTTTGCATTTTTTTTTAGTTTTATATTTTCAATTTTAACAATTAAATATTTTTTAATTTTTTTGAAAACTTTTAGTCTAAATATATTTGTAATTTTTAGAATATGCTTGGGTGTAGTTTTGCTAACCTATTATTACTCTAATCAGTAAATTGACCCGTTGGTCTATATACTTTTAAATATAAAGGAAGAATGCTCTCAATGTTCTTAGCTTCAATCTTTAAATCTTTAAATGTTTTATTTTTTCCAGATAAGACATTGTCTCCTTCTTCAAGAATTTTAATTTGATCCAGAGTCAAAAGAGGTTTGGGCATTAATTGAAAAAGCATTGCTTGAATTCTTCCCGCAAAAAAAGGAATCGGAAGTATTATTCGTTTTTTTCTAATTTCTTTTAAAAGCAGCTCTATTAATTCTTTAAATGTATAAATACTCTTTCCTCCAAGCTCATAAGTTTCTTTAGAAATGTTATTTATAATAATTTCATTAATTGCCTTGGCAACATCTCCTACATATACAGGCTGAAACTTTACGCCAGAACCAACTAAAGGAATTAAAGGAAGTAGCCCAGCAAGCTTTGCAAACATATTAAAAAAACTATCTTTTGGACCAACGACTATACTGGGCCTTATTATTGTGCTGTTTGCAAAATTACTTTTGACCTCTTCTTCTCCTAAAAATTTACTTTTAATATAAGCAGAATTGGAATTGGAATTGGCACCTAGTGCTGAAAAATGTATCATCAAATTAGATTTAGAGCTTTTAGAAAAAATGCTCGCTATTTTTTTTGGAAAATTTGTATGAAGTTCATTAAATTTTTGTAATTTTGTTTCAAAGAGAATTCCGACTAAATTTATACATACATCGCAGTCTTGTAGAAATTTTTTGATAGATTCTTCTGATTTTAAATTTACCTGATGCAATTCAATTTGTGCAATATCTCCATAAACTTTCAAATTTTGTGCCAAATAAACGTTTCTTGTCGCAATTTTTATTTTAAAACCGTTTTTTACTAAATGCTGGACTATTTCTTCTCCAATAAAACCTGTACCACCAAATATACCTACGGTTTTTCTGTAATTTTTTTCAATCATACTATATACAATCTGTAATTGAACATTTAAATTTCAATGACAATGAACATTATATTATATCAAAACGATTTACCTGAAAATCACAAATTAGCTAATGCACAAAGTGTAGCGATTGATGCTGAATCTTTAGGACTTAACTATAAAGGTAGAGATAAGCTTTGCTTACTTCAGCTCTGCTCTGGTGATGATGAGGTTTACATAGTTCAGTTTGACAGAAATAATTACAAAAGCCCCAATCTTTGTAAAATCCTTAACAATAATGATATTTTAAAAATTGCTCATTTTGCAAGGTTTGAATTGGGAATACTTAAATATTATCTAAATGTAAAAATAGAAAACATTTACTGTACCAAAATAGCCTCTAAGCTTGGAAGAACATACACTGACAAGCATGGTCTTTATGACATAACTAAAGAGCTTTTAAATATTACTCTTAATAAGTCACAGCAGTCCTCCGATTGGGGTTTAAAAAATTTAAGTGAAGAGCAAAAACAATATGCAGCTTTAGATGTTTTGCATCTTCATAAGCTCAAGGAAAAATTAGATTTAATGTTAAAGCGAGAAAAAAGAGATCAGCTTGCGAAGCGTTGTTTTGATTTTTTAAGCACCAGATCTGAACTTGATCTTAATGGGTGGGATGAGGATATATTCAGCCATTAATATGAATAATAAAAGTATTATAAATATTGCAAACAAAGTAATTGGCACTGAGATTGAAGGTTTAAAAAAACTTTCCAAATCTATAAATATCTCATTTGCTCAAGCCGTAAATACAATTAACAATAGCAAAGGTAGGATTGTTTGTTGTGGAGTTGGAAAATCTGCTAAAATTCTAGAAAAAATATCAAGCACTCTCTCTTCAATTGGCATTGCAAGTTTTACTTTAGACCCTACGGATGCAGGACATGGGTCTCTGGGTGCAATTTGCAAAGGAGATGTTTTAATAATAGCATCTTTTAGCGGTAACAGCTCTGAACTTAACAGTATTCTAGGTTATGCCAAAAAAAATAAAATAAAAATAATTGGAATTAGTTCAAATTTAAAATCTAATTTAATAAAATTAAGTAATGTAAAAATTTTAATTCCTAAAGTTGCTGAAGCAGGCAATGAGAATTTAAACATGATTCCGACTAGCAGTTCCATTAATCTACTTGCACTTGGTGATTGTATGGCTATTGCGCTAGCTACTAAGAATAAATTTAATAAAAAAAAATTTGGTAAGCTTCACCCAAGTGGCTCAATAGGTAAAAATTTATCTGATATTTCAAAAATAATGATTGTAAGAAAAAATATTCCTTTTATCTCTCAGAATTCCTCTCTACAAAAAACAGTGATGAAGATTTCATCAGGTAGGCTTGGTTGTGCAATAGTCACAAATAAGCAAAAAAAAGTTTGTGGTTTTATTTCAGATGGAGACATCAATAGAGGAATAAGAAAGTATAAAAACATATTTCTTAAAAAATCAAAAGACATTATGTCCAAAAAACCGACCTATATTTCCAATACCTGCATGGTTACTGAAGCACTAGAAACAATGAATAGAAAAAAAATCACAGTTCTTTTAGTTGCAAAAAATAAAAAGCTTCATGGCTTGGTTCACATGCATGATGTGTTATCTTTTTTAAGCTCATAAACCAATGAGGTTTGGTAGAATAATTCAAATCGCCCTACTCTGCTTATGTTCTCTTGTTTTTTTTTATACCTACTACTATCTTCCAGGAAAAAATGAAGGATCAATAAAAGTAAAAAGCTTACCCTCTAAAGGAACGGGGGATGAAATTAAAAATAAGAACACTTTCACAAATGTTGAATATAAAAGCCAGAATGGTCAGGGACAAATTTTTACAACAAAGGCCAAAGAGTCTTTTTTGGATTTGAGCAAACCAGATTTGATTAATTTAATTGATCCCTACTCTGTAACAAAACTAAAAAAAGATAATTCGTTAATTGAAATTAAATCAGAAATTGGGACATTTGATAAAAAAAAAAATATAGTAACTTATAAGAAAAATGTGACTATAAAAAATAAAAATTACTTAATTACCTCAAATAAAGCCGTACATTTTTCTTCAAAAAATATTATTATTATTTCAGACGCTGTGGTGATGAAGGATTTAACTATGGGTTTATCACATATTGTTTATTGTGATAAGATAGAAATTGACACAATAACAAATAACACTGTAGCAACTATGAATTCATCAAAAGATAAGGTAATCGCAAAAAAAATTAAATGAAAAAAAAAATATCTATTAAAGCCACAATAGAAAAAAAAAACAATCTTATTAAAATAAATAAAAGAGCAAATTCTGATATATTGATATTGAAAAAAGAATTTGTACTCCCCACAAATAAAACAATTAAAAACAAACCAACTCAAGATTTAAAAAACAAACTTTTTGTTTTAGAAAAAAAATTTCACATTATTGAAAATAAAAAAGAATACCAAAATAATATATTCAATTTAAATAAAAATAAAAATAAAACGCTTCAAGTTCAGCGAATTTCCAAATCCCTTGGAAACAGACCAATTTTAAAAAATATTTCTTTAACTTTGGAAGCTGGAAAAATTGTAGGTTTGCTAGGTCCTAACGGATCAGGTAAAACAACTTTATTTAATTTAATCATTGGAAAAATATTTCCAGATCGTGGGAGCATTATTTTTGATAACAGCGAAATACACAACATTCCGATTCACTTAAGAAGCTTAGGTGGAATAAGCTTATTAGAACAACATAAGGGACTTTTTGGAAATATGACCGCTGGAGATAATTTGTACGCAATTTTAGAACTTCATATGAAAGATAAGGAAAAAATTAATCAAAAAATTGAGAGCCTGCTTAGATATTTTGATTTAGGATATTTAAAAGATACCAAAGCAGATCTGCTTTCGGGAGGGGAATATAAAAAAGTTTCAATTCTTCAAAGAATATGCAATCCAAATATAGCTACTTTGCTTTTAGATGAGCCATGTGCAGCTTTAGACCCTCTGTCTATCAATTCTTTAAAGGAGTTTATTCTTGAATTAAAAAGTGCTGGCCTTTCTATTTTAATCACTGATCATAACTATTGGGCAATAGAAAATATTCTAGATAAAGCTTATATTATAAAAGGTGGTGAAATATTAGTTGAAGGAACAACTAAAAAAATTTCCAAAGATAAAAATGCTATTAAATATTATTTGGGCGGAAACTTTAGGTTTTAATCAGGTTTTTTTTCCTCGTCAGATTCCTCAATCTCTTTTTGATCGTCTAAACTTATAATGTCATCATCCGACGAATCATCTGGCGCATCATCTATATTTGCCAGCTCATCAGTTTTTTTAACTTCTGGCTTTGGTGTTACCACTGGGCTTGGTTTTGCATTTAAATCTTCTGGAACATGGGCGGCCGAACAGGTTGGACAAACAATATTTTCTTTCTTGTTCATGGAATAATATTTAGCTCCACATTCGCAAAATATTTTTATTCCCCAATTTTTATCTGCCATATTATTAATTTGTATTATTAGCTGTGCGTTTATATAATTCTACTCTAAATGGCAAATAAAAAGTGGTTTTTACCCTCAAATAACATTTCTATTAATGGAACGGTGCATTTGCCTGGAGATAAATCGATTGGCATTAGGTCAATTATAATTCTTTCACAAAGCTACGGAATTTCAGATGTACACAATGTCTCTAATGGAGAGGATGTTCAAACTGCGATTGCAGCTATAAAAAAACTTAAAGTTCAAATTCACAAAATAAGCTCTAACCATTATCAAATTTTTGGACTTGGTATCGGTTTTAAAAAATTTAGAGGAACTATCAATTTCAATAATAGCGGAACTACATTAAGATTGCTCACTGGCTTGCTGGCAACATCAGAAGTGGATGTAAAATTAATAGGTGATAGTTCTTTATCTAAAAGGCCTGTGCGAATTATTCCTTTAATGGAAAAATTTTTTGCAAAATTTTACCCGAAAAATAAAAACTATTTACCTATACAAATCACAGGATATCCAGATTCTGTTCAATCAGAACTGATGATCAATAAGCCATCTGCCCAAATGGTATCTGCTTGTATTTTGGCTGGAATGAATAGTCATGGCATAACAACTATTGAGGCTCCCAATCTTCAAAGAGATCATACAGAGCTGATGCTTAAATATTTAAAATATCCAATTAAAATAAAAAATAATAAAAATTATAAAATAATTAAAATTCGAGGAAAGCAATTTCTCAAAGCAGAAAAAAAGTATGTAGTTCCAGGAGATCCTTCTTCTGCTGCGTTCTTAATCGTTCTTGCTTTACTAAGTAAAAATAGCAACCTTTCCCTACCCAATGTTTTATCAAATCCTAAAAGGATTGGATTTTTGAATATATTAAAAAAAATGGGTGGCTCTATTAAAATAATAAATAAAAAAAAACAGCACGGAGAAACAGTAGGAACAATACAAGTAAAGTCCTCTTTGTTAAGGGGAATTAAAATTAATAAAGAAATTATTCCCAATATAATTGATGAAGTTCCTATTTTAATGATTGCTGCTTCTTTTGCGAGTGGAGAAACTTTTTTTCCTAATCTCGAAGAATTAAGAATTAAAGAGTCAGATAGGCTTTTGGCTATGGAAAATAATTTAAAGAAAATTGGCATAACAACCAAAAGAAAAAATAACGATATGACCATCTTGGGTCTGGGCGAAGAGTTTTACTCGAATAAGCTAATTACAATTGATAGTTACAAAGACCATAGGATTGCCTTAAGTTTTGCCGTCATGGCCATGGTGTCTAAAAAAAGAATTTTAATTAAAGATTTTGATTCTGCTAATGTCAGCTATCCTAATTTTTTAAATAATATTCAAAAAATAAAAAATAAAAAATTTAAACAAATCATTGTTGGTATGGATGGACCTGTAGGGTCTGGAAAAACTTCTGTAGCAAAATATGCAGTTTCTAAAATAAAAAATAGCTTATTTCTAGATTCTGGTTTGCTATATCGATTTCTTGCAAAAAAACATCTTGGTCAAAAGAGCAAGGCAATAAATGTAAAAAAATTGATAGCAATTGCTCAAACAATAACACTAAAGCAGCTACAATCTTCCGGCTTACATAGTCAAAAAATAAATAAACTTGTATCTACAATTGCAAAAATACCAAAAATAAGGTCCGCTCTATTGCCTGTTCAAAGAAATATAATTTTTAATAATTCCTACCAATATGTTTTCGTAGTCGGTAGAGACATTAACTCGAAAGTTGCTCAAAGTGCAGATCTTAAAATCTATATAGATGCACCATTAAAAATGCGGGCTCAGAGAAGATTTTTAGAATTAAAATCAAAAAACAAAGACATTGCTTTTAAGGAAGTGCTAAAAACTGTTGCTAATAGGGACTATCTTGACAAAAATAGGTCCAACAGTCCTTTAGTTAAAACTAAAGACTCTGTCTTGATTAATAATACAGGAAGCAATATAAGATCCACCTTTGTAAAAATACAAAGATTAATAAGAAAGGTTCAGAGTAAAAAATATTGATACAACAACCGCTAAAAGTTTATAACGAAAGCAATGCTGAATTAGAAGCCTTGCTGAATGATGACCTATCTCAAAGAACTGTTCAAGAAAACACTATTATAAAAGGTAGAGTTGAGAAAATTGAAGATAAATTTATTACCATTGATGTAAAAGGAAAGTCGTCTGGAATGATTGACAAGTCCGAACTATCTAGGGAAGAGTTGGATAATTTGGCAGTTGATGGAGAGCTAGAGGTTTATGTTGAAAGAGTAGAAAATAAGGTTGGAGACATTGTATTAAGTGTTGAAAAAGCTCGAAGAGCCAAAGCGTGGAAAAAAATTGAAGATGCATTTACTGACAAAGAGAAAGTTTCTGGCTTAGTAAAAAATTCTGTTAAAGGTGGATTTATTGTAGAGATTTTTGGAATATTCACATTTTGTCCTTCCTCTCAACTGAGTGACCGCCCAATTAAAAGTCCAAGCGAGTTTATTAACAAACCTTTAGAATTTTATATCATTAAAATTGATAACGTTAGAATGAACGTAATTAGCTCCAGAAGAGCTATCTTAGAAGAAGTTAAAAATAAAAATAAAGATCAAGTTATTTCAAAATACAAACTAAATGATATCGTTGAAGGAAATGTTAAAGCAATTACTTCTTACGGACTATTTGTTAGTATTGAAAACTTAGACTGCCTACTTCACTCCAGTGAAGTTAGTCATTTAAAAATATCAAACTTAAATGAAATGTTTACTGTGGGTGATACAGTCAAAGTTCAAATTATTGAAATAGACCTAGAGACAAAAAGAATTAGTCTTTCAATTAAAGCAATGTTGCCAGATCCATTTATAACTATTGGTGAAAAATACCAAGTAGGATCAGACTACGATGTAAAAATTACTAAACTTTCTGACTTTGGAGCTTTTGCTGAGATTGACGAAGGAGTAGTTGGCTTAATTCATTCTAGTGAAATGAAGCATATGCAAAAAAACGTAAATCCAAAATCAATGTTTAAAGTGGGTGATGTTGCTAAAGTTAGATTAAAAGAAGTAGATACAGAAAAGAGAAAAATTAGTTTTAGTTATAAAGATACACAGCCAAATCCGATGGAAAGCTTTCTTTCTAAATATCCAGTTGGGACCATCGCCGATACAAAAGTGGTAAATAAACAAGACTTTGGTTTGTTTTTGAATACAGGAGATAATGATATCGATATTTTTGTTCACTATAAACAAATATCATTTGCCGAAACCTCTAAAGATCTTGATGATTATAACAAAGGGGACGAAGTTAAGGTAAAAATTATAGATATTAAAGACGATAAAATAAATGGCTCTATAAGAGCTCTCAAAAAAGATCCTTTTAACTTCTTTGATGACAAGAAAGTAGGAGATGTTCTTACGGTTCGTGTTGCTGAGGTGTTAGACAATGCTATTAAAGTAAATGTTGGAGAAGAAAGATTTCAAACTATTATCAAAAAAGCAGACATTGCTTTAGATAAGGCAGATCAAAGACCAAACCGTTTTGCCCCTGGAGATTCACTAGATGCAATGATTGCAGATCTTAATCTAAGTCAAAGAAAAGTGAAGCTATCTATTAAAGAGCTTGAAAAACAGCAAGAAAAGGAAGCGGTAGAAAAGTATGGATCAGCTACCTCAGGAAGTTCTCTTGCAGATATTCTTGGAACTGCCCTTAAGAAAAAAGAAGATAAGTAAACTTCTTAGCTAATCTCCTCTTTCTTACTTTATTCTTTATAATCAATAAGCTATTCTAGTCTCAATGGAAAAGAAGACCTTTGTTAAAAAAGAACTCATTCAAGAGTTACAATCTAAATATCCAAAAATTTTAAACGCTGATATTGAAAAAACCATAGAAAGTATTTTTAAATACTTGTCCAACCAATTAGCCTCTGGACACAATGTGGAAATAAGAGGTTTTGGAATGTTAAAAACCAAAACTTCAAAGCCAAGAACTGCACGTAATCCCAAATCTGGAGAATCCGTAGAAGTCCCGGCTAAACGGAAGATAAGCTGGAAAAGCTCTAAGTTATTAAACATTAATATCAATGAAGAGGTTAATAATTGACTAGAAAAAATAACAATATTTTTATTGCCTGCGATACTCCCAGTCTATCTAAGATAAAAAAAATAATAAAGTTAACTAAAAATAGTTCATTAAATATTGGCTATAAATTTGGGCTTGAATTTTTTAATTCTAAGCATGGAAGAAGCTTTATCTCCAAATTACCAAAGCAACATATGGTTTGGTTAGATTTAAAATTGAAAGATATACCAAATACTGTGTCATCTTCTATTCACTCTCTTAAGGATTTAACTAATGTGCACTATTTAACTATTCATGCCTCAGGTGGAATAGAAATGCTGAAAGATGCAAAACGTGCGGCAGCAAAAACTAATAAAAAATTAAAAATTTTAGCAGTTACTGTCCTTACTTCATTTTCTGAAAAATCTATTAAGCAAATAGGGCACACTAAAACAATTAAAAAAATTGTCATACAACAAGCGTCTCTAGCAAAAAAGGCCAAACTAGATGGAATTGTATGTTCAGGCCATGAAGCAAAATCTATAAAAACTATCTGTAAAAAAATGCAGATCATCACTCCTGGGATAAGATTAGAAGGTGATTCAAAGGGGGACCAACAAAGAGTTATGACACCCTCTCAAGCTTTTCAAAATGGTGCAACAGGAATTGTAATTGGAAGAAGTATAACCAATGGCAACATCAAAAAAAATATTCAAAAATTAATTGCATCTCTAAAATAAATGACAGCCACTATTAAAATATGTGGATTAAGAGATTACAATGCGATTAAAATGTCTGTAGATTCTGGTGCAAAATATTTAGGATTTGTTTGTGATTATCCAAGAAGCCCCCGAAATATTTCTCCCTACAAACTAGTAGAATTAATGGAAGAAATATCTCATTTCGATGCATATAAGGTTGCGGTAACAGTTAATCCGGATGATACTGTAATTGATATTATCAAAGGTAGTATCGACTTTTTGCAATTACACGGATCTGAAACTAATCAAAGAATCCTTGAAATAAAAAAGAGATCTAATCTAAAAATAATTAAAGCAATTAAGATAGGAGCAGAGAAAGATTTACAACAACTTGACTCGTACCCGGATGCAGATGACTTGCTACTGGACACCCCTGCAATGGAGCATTCTGAATTATTTAACTTCAATTTATTAGATAATCGAAATATTACCTCTTATTTTTTAGCAGGAGGAATTAATATTCATAATGCCCATCAAGCTTTGCAATTTACATCTAAATTAGATATTTCAAGTGGGTTAGAATCTGAACCAGGAATAAAAGATTTGAAGAAAATTGAAAAGTTTATGGAAGAAGTTAAAAAATATGCTTAAAATAAAAAAAAAAATTCCCCTCATAGATCAACACGATAAGCATTATTTGTATGGTGGAAAGTTTGGTGGAAATTTCATACCAGAAACTTTAAAAAAACCAGTTGAAGATCTTACGAAACTATTTGCAAAACTGCGTTATGATAAAAAATTTATTCAAGAGCGGGATTTTTATTTTAAAAATTACGTTGGTGCCCCTACTCCTTTTGTCAAATTAAATCATTTAACAAATCATCTAGGTGGTGCTCAAATATATGCAAAGGTAGTTTCTGAAGCGAATGGTGGTGCTCATAAAATTTACAATGCGGTAGTGCATGCTCTTATTTGCAAACGTGCTGGTAAAAAATATATTGTTGGAGATACTGGTGCTGGGTATGCCGGGAAAATGCTTAGTATGGCTGCAAAGAAATTTGGTCTTAAATGTAAAATCTTTATGGGCGCTAAGGATATTATACGTCAAAAACCAAACTGTGATGCTATCAGAAAAAATGGAGCTGAAATAATTCCAGTATATTCAGGTAGTCAGACATTAGTTGATGCCGTTAGCGAGTGTATGAGATATTGGGTTTCTAATTGTGACACTACTCATATGGCAGTAGGAAGCACCGTTGGGCCTAATATTTTTATTAAAATATGCGCTTGGAGTACGGCTCAAATATCAAGAGAACTTATTATTCAAATGAATAAAGAATTTGGACAGATTCCAAAAAAATTAAAATTAATTAATTGCGTAGGTGGTGGAAGCTCAGCTGCTGGATTTTGGAATGAATTTATGGACTATAACAAACAACAGGTAGAGTTTGTTGGGGTGGAGGCTGGTGGCCCAAAGAAAAGTAAGCTTCATGCAGCACCTCTCACCAATGGTTCTAAAATTGGAATTTTGCATGGTGCTGCTCAATATGTAATTCAAGATAAAGATGGGCAGATTGGGGAAACATCTTCTATAAGTGCGGGTCTAGACTACCCTGGTATTTCCCCGCTGCATTGTTTTTTAAAAGACGCCAAAAGAGCAAGATATACTTCGGCAACAGATGAAGAGGCACTCCAGGCATATAAGCTAGTTTCAAAATTAGAAAATCTATCCCCTTCTTTAGAGCCATCTCATGCTTTCGCAGAAGCAATTAAAATTGCTCCCAAACTAAACAAAAATACAATCATTTGTGTAAATAGCTGTGGAAATGCCAAAAAAGATAGAGCTATTATTAAAAAGAGACTTGGGTTTTTTAAATGAAATCAAACATTAGGATAGCTTTTGAGAAATGCAAAAATGAAAAAAGACCTGCTTTGCTCACTTATACGGTGGCAGGTGACAATACTAAGAAAAAATCATTAGAAATTTTAAATGCCATCGCACCATTTGTAGATATTATTGAAGTTGGAATTCCACATAATACTCCTGTAGCAGACGGTGGACAAATACAAAGTAGTGCATACCGAGCTATTAAAAATGGGATTAAAATCAAAGATATTTTTCAAATCGTAAAACAGTTTAAAAAAAACAAAAACACAAAACCTGTAATATTAATGGGATATTATAATAATATTTACCAGCAAGGAGAAAATACTTTTCTACGTGAATGCAAAAAATCGGGTGTGGATGGATTGATCGTTGTTGATTTGCCTTGGCCTGAAAATAAAGTCTTTTCTACTAAATGCAAAAAACAATCAATTAATTTTATTCAACTTTTATCTCCCACTACATCAGCTACAAGGATGAGACAGATTTTAAAAGATTCGCACGACATGGTGTACTACATTAGTATGTTGTCTACGACAGGTGGAAAACTAAAGGTATCTCCTAAAATAATCTTAAAAAATTATTCTAAAATTAAAAAAATTATTCCAAAACAAAATGTAGTAATTGGTTTTGGAATAACGGAAAAAACGATTGGTTCTTTAAAAAAAGCGGATGGATTAGTAGTTGGTTCGGCACTTTGTAAAGCAATATCAAGCTCTTTAGAGCAGAGAAAGAACCCTGTTCAGGGTGTGCTGAACGTGGTAAAAAAATTAAAGGCTAAAATTATATGAATTGGATCAAAGATCTCACAAAGAAAATTAAACCAAAGTTAGAGAATCTATTTAATAAAAAATCTACTTTGCCAGACAATCTTTGGACTAATTGCGCTTCATGTTCTAATATTATTTACCGAGAAGACATTGAAAATAATCTTTATTGTTGCACTAACTGCCAAGAACCTCAGCAAATTCTTCCTCGTAAACGATTTGAGATTTTATTTGATGAAGGAACATATGAAGAGCTGGAAACACCAAGACTAAGTTCTGATCCTTTAAACTGGTCCGATATTAGCTCTTATAAAGACAAGGTAAAAAAGGCCAGAAAAAAATTCAATCAAAGACATGCAGCCTTAGTAGCTGTAGGATCTATAAATAAAATGCAAGCGGTTGTGTATTGCATGAATCAAAAATTTTTAGGCGGATCTGTTGGAATTGAAGAGGGAGAAGCTTTTGTATTTGCTTGCAAATATGCAGTTGAACATAATCTACCCTTTATTGCATTTCCTCAAACAGGGGGGCAAAAAATGCAACATTCTGCATTTGCTTTGATGCAGATGCCAAAGTCTATTATTGGTTTACAGATGTTGGAAGAAAAAGGGCTTCCTGCCATTATAATGGCAACTAGTCCAGTGGCAGGTGGGGTTACTGCAAGTTGGTTTTACGGACCATCTGTTTTTGTTTTTGCAGAATCGGAAAATACTAAAATTATGTTTGCTGGTCCTGGTGTTATCAAGAGAACTATTGGTGAGGATTTGCCAAGCGGATTTCAAACTGCGGGATATTTGTTAAAAAAAGGTTTTGTAGATAGAATAATTCATAGAAAAAATCATAGAGAAGAGTTAAGTAATTTGTTATCGATACTGCTCAACTTAGAAATTAAGAAGGCAGAAGATACAACAGATGCAGCCGAACAAAATACAGTTTCTCCTCAACAGATTATATCAGCTTAACCCGCCTGATCGGATTGAACTAACTTTAGATAGAATACAAAGATTACTCAAAGATCTCAAACACCCTGAACAACAACTATCTAATGTAATTACTGTAACTGGAACTAATGGCAAAGGTAGTACCTGCGAATATTTAAAAAATATTTTAAAAGAACATGGTTATTCAGTAAATGTTTATACGAGTCCTCATATAGTAAGATTTAATGAAAGAATTTTTTTAAATGAAAATTTTATTAGTGATGATGAATTTGAACAACTAGTCTATGAAGTAGACAGAGCTAATAACCATCAAGATATTACTTTTTTTGAATTTACTACGGCGCTAGCATTTTTGGCTTTCTCAAAACATAAAGCAAATTATCATATTATTGAAACTGGGCTTGGAGGAATTGGAGATAGCACCAATGTATTTGAGCGGCCAGTAGCTCAGGTGCTTACTTCGATTTCTTTAGATCATTTAGAATATCTAGGCCCGACTCTTCAGGATATTGTAAGAAATAAATGTGGAATCATCAAAGAAAAAACAAATATTGTAATTTCTAAACAATCATCGGAAGCAATGAAGTTTATGGATGAGCAGTTAAAAAGGAATAGATCTAAAAAATTTATTTTATCGGAAGACTTTCAGGTAAGTGAGGAAAACAATAATATGATTTATCAAGACAATATAGGGCTAATGGATTTAAGCCTTCCTAAAATGAAAGGAAAATTCCAATTAGAGAATGCAGCAGTCGCCATACAAACGCTGAGGTCTTTAGGTTTGGATTTACATAATAAAAAAACTTCTGATGCAATCAGCAAGACAGAGTTACCAGCGCGCATTCAAGAAATAACCAAAGGCAATTTAAGAAATCATGTCCACGATGAAAATAGATTGTTCATTGATGGCTCTCATAATAAAGAAGGTGGAAAAGAACTTGCAAATTTTCTATCAAAAATTCAAGGAAAACAAAGAATCTATTTTGTGTTTGGAATGTTAACTTCAAAAAATTTGAAAGATTATTTAGAAAATTTTTCATCTCTTATAACTGAAATCAAAGTAGTTAAACTAAAAGAAAATTTCTACGAAACAGCAGATGTTCTAAAAGTAGCAAAGGAATTGGGTATTCATGCCAATCCAACAAAAAATGTCGCAAGTGGTCTAGCTCAACTTGCGCTCCAAGATCCAGAAAGTATTATTGTAGTCTGCGGTAGCTTGTATTTATCTGGCTCTGCTTTAGAATTAAATTTATGAAAAAAATAATTATTCTTTTATTCTTACTTTTTGTACCAACAAGTTCTAATGCGCATGATGATCATGAGGCATGGGATTTGCTAGAAGATGGGGGGAAGATAGTTTGGATTAGGCATGCAATTACCACTCCTTCTTGTTGTGGAGATCCTGACAATCTAAAAATTAACGATAGATCCACTCAAAGAAATTTAGGCAATGAAGGAATAAAACAAAGTAAAAAAATTGGTCACATGTTTAAAAAAAATAGTATTCAGATTGATCAGGTGTTGACTAGTCAGTTTGAAAGATGCCGCGATACAGCCAAGTATGCTTTTGGAGATTACAAAGACTTTCCAGCTCTTAATTCTTTTTTTAGACAAGGAATTGGAGCAGATGCAAAAAGGCAGCTTGCAGAAATAAAATCCTTTGTAAAAAATTGGAACAGCACCAAAAACCTAGTGTTTGTCACCCACCAAGTAGTTATCAGCAACTCTATAAATGAAACTGTTTCATCGGGAGAGATGGTGATAACAGACAAAAATTTTAAAGTATTAGCAAAAATACCAACTTTATAATTATCTTACCTTACTATCTAACCATTCTTTAATATTGGACTTGTTAGCGGCACCTACCTTAGTGTCAATTAATTGACCTCCACTAAACAAAAGCATAGTTGGGATTCCTCGAACTCCATATTTTGTTGGTGTGTTGGGAGAATCATCAATATTATGTTTTGCAATCACAAGCTTATCTGCCATTTCATCTGACAGTTCCTCTAAAACAGGGCCTACCATTTTGCATGGTCCACACCATTCAGCCCAAAAATCTACTAATACTGGCTTTTCTGATTTTAATACTTCGTTTTCAAAATTGTCGTCGGTTACCTGTTTTGTTGCCATAAAGAATCTCCTAAGGTTAAAAAAACAAAGTTAAGCATCTACCTTAATTTGTCAACTATGCGTCTTGATATTTTTTTTCAATCTCTTCTAGAAAGTTGTTAAGATCATTCATCATAGCTAAGCGCTCTGTGTCATTCTCTTCTTCATATTTTGCTCTTAAATTATCAAGTTCATTATAGGCTTTTGGAATGGTATTCCATTTTTCATCATTAGTACTTAAGATTTGCTTTGCTATTGCACGATGAATTTCATCATGCATATCTTTGGGTAAAATAGATGGATTCTCCTCATACATTAAACGTTTTGCAAAATAGTTAAATCTTTGGTCTTTAAATTTATCTGCAATTAATAACTTATCTTTCCAATCGGACTGGTGAAATGTTTTCATAGTTGACTTGTCTTGCTCTGATGCAAACCCGCCTGAATAAATAGACTCTTCTGCCTGAACGTTTAATTGGGAATCTAAATCTTCTTTTTCTTGGGCTTCTTCTTCTAAGATTCTTGCCACTTTATTTTTAAATTCTTCATTATTTTTTATTAATTCTGCCCTCTCTATTAATTTAGCCATCCCTAATTGTTTGTATCCTTCAAAATTTTCTCCAAATTTTGGATTCATAATAATTGGATGCTTATTGTTTTTGACAGACCTAATTATTTTAGGACTTTTTTTCATTGCTTTTTTCAAGTCTTCCATGCTCATATTAAAATAAGTATTGGGATCTTCCTTGAGGTCAAAACATTGAGGCCAACTATATTTTGGATGAAAGCCTAAAAAGGTAACTACATAAGGTCTTGCCTTTCCATAAAAATATTCATTAAAACAAAATAATTTTTCATTTTGGACAATGGTGTTTACTTCCGCCTTGCTAGTTGTCATCAAGCTTGCTTTCCAAACAGCGGGAGCTTTATCTGAAATAATTTTTGCGATTCCAATTGTTGCTAATACATCTCCAATAGCATCATGTGCGTTGCCATGTTCAATGCCATTCATGGGTGCAAGCTGGTCTAATTTAAAAACAGGGTTCCCTTTGTCACTGGTGGGAGTTTTTATGCAATCAGGATAATACAAATGCGCAGTGCGAGCCAATCCTAAAATGTCTCCACGTTTATTTCCATTGAATTGCGTCAGGTAGGGATCGTTTAAAGTTTTAAATAAAGTTTTTCTTAAAAACTCTTCATCAAATCCTATAGAATTATATCCAATAAAAATAGCAGGCGTCCATTTTTTAAAAGTCTGTAACATTTGATCTATCAGCCCATAGTGAGAAAGGTTTGTCTTTCTGAGCATATCAGGTGTTGTTTTATTGACTAAAAGAGCCCCTGGTTCTGGAACCAATCCTGGCCTTAATCCACACTTTGCTTCAAATCTATCTAACTCTTGAAATTCGGCATTTACCAAAACTGCCCCCACTTGAATAATTTGATCCCAAGTTCCAGAACGTCCGGTTGTCTCAAAATCGTAAAATGCATAATTCATTATTTATCTCCTTCTATTTTTTCTATATTGTTTCCATCAATTTCTTCAATTTTGTCAGCCCGACGTTGAATTTTTTCTGCAGAGACCTTTATATTTCTAAACTGATCTGCAACTAGATTGAATTTTTTCTCCACGTCCTCTGTTCTCTCAACTAATCTTCCAACATCTTTACCGATCAATCCTATTTCTTTGATAATTAATTGAGCTTTTTTTGTCATTTCTGAATCTTTTAAAAATACACGTAAAGTATTTAACAATCCCCACAGATAGGAGGGTGAAACAATTAAAACATTTTTCTCTCTTGCTTTTTGCATCAAATCTACATCGCTATCCATAACAGACCGGTATACAGATTCTGATCTTATGAACATAATTGCATGAGGAGCCGTTTCTCCCGAAATAATATAATCCTCTGATATTTTTTTTACGTTTTTCATTACGTCTTCTTCAAACAATTTTTTAAAACGCTTAATGTCTTCATCGTTTTCTGCAGCTACATAATTTTTGAAGTTTTCAAGAACAAACTTTGAGTCAATACAAATTCTAGAATTAGGGTCTCCAAAATCAATTAAGCAGTCCACTCGTTTATTGTTGGAAAGGGTTTCCTGAAAATTTAAATATTGCTTAGGAAGACGATCTCGCAATAGCTTTTCTAATTCCACCTCAGAAAAAGCACCACGTTCTTGTCTGTCATTTAACATTCCTTGAAAATTTTTAAATGTACTATCAATTGAGGATTGCATGGTATTCATATTTTTTGCAGCCTCTTCTAACTTCACAAAACGCTCCATTAAACTTGATAGCTGTGTGCTTAGAACTTCATTTTCTGATCCAGAAGCACTTTTTCGATTGGATAAAGAAGAGTAAATAATAAATATTAAGACAACAACGCAAGTTAAAATAAAAACTGTATCTGTCATAAATAAAATACATGAGAAAAATAGTGGAGATTAAATCATCTCTAACAATTAGCTTCCCAATGCAATGTTTACTAATTTTAGTTAACTAGAGCTTATCATGATTCTCTACCTTGATAATAAAGGGACTTTTTTTGGCTTTTTAGAAAAAAAGGCCCTGTTAAATAAGGGTAATTTGGGTTCGTTTGTCACACAAGGGTAACTAACTCTTCTGATGAAGTGGGATGAACAGGGACCGTATTTCTTAAATCATTAAGGGTAAATGTTTTGGCAAAAGAGATGGCTAATGATTGAATGATTTCAGCTGCAGACTCTCCAATGTAGATAATACCAAAAATTTTCTCTGTTTTTGGTTGGTATAAAACTTTAATAAACACAGGATTATTTTTATTAGAAAAGGCATACTTTAGTGGCTTAAATTCAGTTTGTAAGATTCTGTAATTAATGTTTCGTTTTTGTAAATCATTTTCTCCAAGGCCAATGTGGCCCACTTCTGGCTGAGTAAAGATACCAGAGGCAATTTTATCATAATTCAAAGTTTGTTTCTTTTTGGTAGTTAAATAATTAACCAAATATACAGCTTCACGAATAGCAACTGGAGTTAAATTTTTTCTATTGGTTACATCTCCTAAGGCAAAAATATTTTTATTAGAAGTTTGTGATAAAGCATTAACTTTAATAGCACCATGCCTAGTCAACTTCACTTTAGCTTTTTCTAACCCCAGGCTCTGAATGCAGGGAACTCTTCCTGTTGCAAATATCACCAAATTTGTGGTTATTTTTTTTTTATTAGTCATCACAACAATAGATTTTCCTTTTTTGGCTAAAGATTGAACAGACGACTCGTCATATATGTTAATTTTCTTACGAATAGCTGATTGTAAAATTTTTGTTCCTATATCCTTGTCAAATTCATTTAAAATTGTTTTTTTTCTCACAATCAAATTCACATTGTAATTTAAGTTTTTTAATAAAAATGCAAACTCTAAGGCTATATAGCCGCTTCCTACAATACTAATATTTTTAGGAATTTTTTTCATTTCAAAAAATTGGTCTGAATTAATAGCCAATTCTCTTCCTGGGATATTTGGCATGGAAGGAGTCGAACCTGTTGAAATAATAAATTTTTTTGCTGAAATAATTTTTTTACTTTTCTTTAAAACAATAGAATTGGAATTGTAAAAACTACCCTCTTCTTGAATGATAGTTACTCCTACTCTTTCTAAGTTTTTAATATAAATTTTATTGAGTCTTGTTATTTCTTTATTTTTGCTAGAAAATAATTTACTCCAATTGTGTGTTGGCTCTTTTGAAATTTTCCAGCCAAAGCTTGTAGCATCAGAGAAATAATCTTTAAAATTAGAGGCATATACGTATAGCTTTTTAGGCACACAACCTCTGATGACACACGTGCCTCCCACTCTACTTTTTTCTAAAATACATACTTTGTAACCCTTAGTTGCCATTAAGCGCGCAAAACGAACTCCTGCTGATCCTGCACCAACTACAATATAATCATATTTTTTTTTCATACTTAATATTATTCTAATAGTGCTAACTTAATACGATCTATTTTTTTAGTAATTTTTTTAACCTAGCTTTGCCTCTTGCTTTTCTTTGCTTGTGAATTGTGTCTAATTCTTTTCTTTTGAGAATTAGTTTTTTCATGTCTAGCTTCATTTATTTTAAAAATAACATTCTTTTTAAGGTCATGTCTTTTCTAGCATAATAGTGATTTAAAGTTGCTGCTAAATGCGTAATGAGCAAAACTGTATGTATCATGTAAATTAAGTTCCACAAAAGGTTTGATAAGGAATGCTGCTAGCAGGGCCTGGGTCTTGAAATTGTTTAATATTATTTGAATTATTGTAAGGATTTCTTAGAACAGAAAGCAAAGATGCTACTGATTCAAAGTTACCCTCATGAGCTAATTTCAATGAATCTTCTACTTGATAATTTCTTGGAATAACCAAAGGATTGTTCTTTCGCATAGTTTCTCTATTCGGCTTTCTTATCCTTAATTTTTTGTACCATTCTTGAAATGCCTGGTCTTGATATACTGGTTGGTCAAAAGTTTCGTTCATGATTGATACAAAAGTATTGGTATAATCTGCTTTATTATTTTGCATCCACGTAAGCAGCTCCTTGATTAGAAGACTGTCTTCTTCGACGCCACCTTTAATTCCCAATTTATTTCTCATCATTTCCAGGCTTTTGTTAATATAAATTTTACTAAATTCATTTACTTCCTCTTCAAGCATTTCAATTGCTTTATTTAAATCTACATCAATCAAAGGAATAAGTGTTTCTGCAAAACGAGCCATGTTCCATTTGGCAATGATAGGCTGATTTCCATAGGCATATCTTCCTTGCTGATCAATAGAACTAAACTTAGTTTTGGGATCATAAGAATCCATGAATGCACATGGTCCGTAATCTATACTCTCTCCAGACATGGCAACGTTATCTGTATTAAGAACTCCATGAATAAAACCAACTCTCATATAATTAACAATCAAATCCGCATGCCTATTCATAACAGCTCGAAATAATTGAAGTGCAGGATTTTTTTGTCCTTTTAATTCTTGGTAGTGTCTATCTATGCAGTACATAATTAGTTCTTGTAAAGTATTGATATCTTTTTGTGCGGCTACAAACTCAAAGGTTCCCACGCGTATATGACTAGCCGCCACTCTAGTAAGAATAGCTCCTGGTAGAATAGTTTCTCTCACTACATCTTCTCCGGTTGTTACCACCGCTAAGCTTCTGCTAGTTGGAATATTTAAAAAATGAATTGCTTCGCTAATAATATATTCGCGTAACATAGGTCCCAATGCAGCCCTACCATCTCCTGATCGCGAATATGGTGTAACACCGGATCCTTTAAATTGAATATCAAATCTTTTTTTATTAGGGGCAATGTGTTCTCCTAGCACCACTGCTCGTCCATCCCCTAACATGGTAAGATGACCAAACTGATGCCCTGCATAAGCTTCTGCCCAAGGAGTGGTTTGCTCTGGAATAGTGTTGCCAGATAAATAAGAAGCCTTTTCTTGCTCATCTAAGCTAGAAAAGTTTAAGCCTAACTCCTGCTCTAGTTGATCGTTGTACAAAACAACCTTTGGATTCTTAACAGGAACTGGCGGTAATTTTGATACCATTATATCCGCAAGCTTTAGATAACTATTTTGAAAATTCCATCCAATATTATTTTGCGTCATATTAATATTTTTTAAAAATACTTTTATAAAATAGTCTATTGAAAAAGATGGTAAGCACACCAAACCATTAGTCCTATAAAAAAAAACCACAAAAAACTATTTTCAATTAATTCCAGGTTTTTAGATGATAAAAATTTATGTAGATATTTAAGCATTGTCTATATACGAAAAAGTATACATCACAGCAGAGGATTTAGAAATAGCAGTGCTGAGTAATTTCCTTTGCTGAAGCATCTCTACTAGTTGTGGGCATATAACCTTTGAGATTTCTTCCAAACTTATGTTGTTGTTTTTGGTGCCACCCTCTTTATGTATTGCAACTCTAAACATATTTACTCTTCTTTTTTAGAGCTTTGGCACCAGATTAAAAAAAACATAAAAACAACGGTGGCTAAGATACCAACTAGGAACAATGTTACGCCTACAGCTACTTCCATAATTATTTTTTAATTAAGTTTATTTAAGGAAAAATTAAGTTTTTTTGATGAAGCTTATCTTTACTTAACCGTTCCTATCACATGAGCACCTAATTGATATAAGTGAAATAGATTTCATGTATTATTTGCATGAATTTATTTGTTCCTTAATTGCTCACTTAATGAAGCTTTTTTTTGTAAATTTGAAACACCTCTTCCTTGTGAAAACAATTGTAAAATAAATTAAGCGCGTCACTAAGGCCACTAGCTGTCATGCAATTTAAACAATACTCCCTGCGTAAAATTACTTTAGTAAACAATCATTATTTAATTTAATTTTACCAGTTAAAAATGTTTTCTCCCCAGAAAGTTAGTTAACTGGTAATATTAAATTAGAAAATGCACCTCCCTTTAAATCACGTTCAAATTTTGTTTGTTTAATTAACAAATAGCGTTAATCTATTTAGATATGAAAAAAAAAGTGCAAAACAAATCTTGTCCTTGGTCTAGTGCCTGCCCACAAATCATCAAATGTATGGGATATTTTTTAAAAGCATATGCAGGAGTAGGAATTGCCATTGCTTTATTCATGTTGGTAGGTCTTCAAATTGAAGAACAGTATCGTGGAATACGAAATATGAACAACTGCATTAATCACCTAAATGCCGGTCAAGCTAAACTCACAGAGCAAGAAAAAAACTTTGCTTGTGCGAATATTTATCGAGAGAGCGCTTCTTTATTCGAATATTATCGAGGTAACGTATTGCAGTTTATGCCCAAAGATTCTTTTAAATAAATATTACTAACTACCTTGAAAAAAAATGTTTTTTTTTCTTAAAATTTTATTTGCAGCAATAGTTATAGCGTTTGCTAGTTGGCTGTCTGGAAAAAAACCAGAATTGTCGGGTTTTCTTATTGCACTTCCATTGGCAAGTTTAATGGCACTCATTTTTTCTTACCTGGAACACAAAAACCCGGAAACTTCGATTACTTTTGCCAAAAGCATTCTGGTTGGTGTGCCTGTTTCTTATTTATTTTTTCTTCCTTTCTTTTTTGCAAAAAGTCTTGGTATGAATTTTTGGCTTATTTACTCCATAGGTATTGGTCTTTTAATAGTGGGGTTTTTTGCTCACAAATATATTGTATCTTTGTTTTAGACATTAGATCCATAGTTTGATAATTTATTCATAAATCAAGAGGTTACTTTGTTAAAATTTATTTCCAATATATTTAAATCCAAAAATAAAAAGATTGAAGAAGAGGCATTTCGTTATCTTCAAGAAGTTAGTTCTATCTCTAAACAAATTGCAGCAGAAAAGAATGTGACCAAGCTAAGCAATTTAGCTTTTTCTTTGAAAAAAAATTACGAACTTGCCATTAATCTTTTTAAAGAAATAGATTACGACATGAGTCAAATCGAAAAAGCTTACTTCGATCCCCAAAAAACACTTTCCGCTGATAATTATAAAAAAGTAGAATCTATTCTTAAAAATTTTGAAAAGTCTTAATGAAAATGTCCTTAATTGTAATTATTGCAATTATAATTGTATTCGTGCTTATTGTTTTTCCTTTAATAATTTCTAAAAAAGCTGAGAAAAAAGATCATTTTTAATTTGGTATGCCAAAAAAGAAGAAGAAAACCTATCAACAAAAAATAAAAAAAAAGCGCCAGAAGAAAAATACCAAAGGTATTTTAAAAATCCTGAAACAAACAACTTAACCAAAAGCAGTTAGTGCGATAAAAACTATAACGGGAATAGTAACAACAGATATAAAGGTAGATGTTGCAATGACACTAGCAATATTATCTGCCTGCTCCTTGGGTGAATACATTTTAGCCAAAAGGTACGTAAGTACTGCAGCTGGCATAGAGCATTGAATAAATAAAACTCCTGCTTGATACCCCGTCAGACCAAAAAATTTGATCACTGCAAATGCAATAATTGGGCCCCCAATTAGTCTCGCGAAAGAAATAATTAATGTTTTCTTAATGCTCACTGTTCTTAAACTACTCAAAGCTATTCCCAATGAACTGAGCACCAGAACAATAGTGGTATATCCCAGGAGCATAGTCGTGTTGGAAACAAATTTAGGAACTGGAATTTTAAAATATAAAAAAATACCTGCAATACAAATGACATACAGAGGTATGGATTTTAATAAAGGCTCTATACTAAACTTTCCTTTTGCTAAAAAAATATTTACCGTAAAGTGCAGAATCATAATTACAGATGCAATTGCGCTTGCAATTGAAAAACCTTTCGCTCCATAGGCAAACAAACAAAAAGCCATCCCCATATTTCCCATATTAGGTAAAATAATAGGCGGCAATTCTCGCAAAATATTTCTCTTAAGAATTATTAGTAATATAACTCCCATCAGCGTAAATAACCCTATGCAAAGAAGAGTAATGCCTGCAAATTTTAAAAAAATATTAAAATCCAAATCACTTAAGGTAAGTGAATAAAACAAAAGACTGGGAACTCCTACAGTTCCAGCAAAGGAAGTAATAACGTTGGAATCAAAATCTGGATTTTTTTTCCCAAATAAATACCCAATTCCAATAATAAAAAATACAGGAAAAATAACCTCGAATAATTTTTTTAGAATCTCTATTTCCATTAAATGGCTTAAAGAAAAATATATTTATCCGCTAAATAAAGAGCAAATCCAATCGCCAGTCCAAGTAGGATCCAGTGAAGACTTTCTTTTAACATAAATTATTACTACCGATTATTTCTCTGGTTAAAAATAAAAAAGGACGCGAACTATATGAATAGCGTCCTTTTCAAAAAACTAATACTGCTTCTTAGACTTGCTAACCTTTGGAGCTGTACTTTTTGCTTTCTTTTTTTCTTTTTTAACGTCTTTGCTTTTTCCCATAATAACTCACTAGTTAATGTTAATTATTTTATTATTTATTTCTAAATAATTAATATACTTTATGTTATCTCAAGATTAATTTAAAGTTGTAATATGGATGAAGAAGGCCAAAAAGAAATTGACTGGAAAAAAATTGCTCGTACTTTTGCATTTAGCTTAGTTTGGTATATTTCTATATCTGCTATTTGGTGGATTATTGGTGTGGGAACTGAAATTCTTTTCACTTTGCAGGCTCAAGTTTTGATTGCTGGTCTTGCCAGTCTTATTTCTTTCCTCCAGAATCAAAAATAAGTATACAATCAAAGGTTGTTGCTTTTGTGCTTGCTAAATCACACCATTATACAAGAAAAAACTATTGTCACAATTTGCACAAATTTATTTGCTAGTAACAATGCTGGTCTCAGTATTCGTTCCTTATTTGGCCATCTTATCCTTTGGGGGTTGTGCTGAGACCATCCAAATATTCCCAATATGTCTTTAATTAAGAAACTTAAGTTGTTATTTTAAACTATGATTAAAAAAATTATTATTCTAGCTTCGATCGCCGCTCCTTTTCTCATATTTTATATTTCTTGTTATTTGGCAAAAAAAACTAAACCTGAATGGCCTGTTATTAAATTGTCTATTGTCAGTCTTTGTTTGCTTTTAAGTGTTCTTGTATATTATCGTTTCACCAATAGTTTTCCAGCTGGACAACAATATACACCTCCCAAGTTAGAAAATGGAGAGGTGGTTGCGCCAAAAGTGCAATAGATTATGTACGAAATTCTTAGTATAAATTAAATTAATAATGACATTTGACTATAACCATACTTTTGAAAATGCTCTTAATCAATTAAGAAGCGAAGGTCGCTACCGAGTGTTTAATAATATTACTCGTAAAAGTGGTGAGTTTCCAAAGGCTGTTTTTAACAATGAATTAGGAATTAAATCGGATGTAACTATCTGGTGCAGCAACGACTATCTTGGAATGGGTCAGAACCCGGAAGTTATTGAGGCATTTGTGAATGCTGCTAAAGCCGTTGGTGCAGGAGCTGGCGGTACAAGAAACATTTCTGGAACCTCTAGCTATCACGTAGAGTTAGAAAGAGAACTTTGTAAGTTTCATCATAAAGAAGCCGCTCTTATTTTTACTTCTGGTTATATCGCAAACGAATGTGCTTTAAGTACACTGGCTAGATTTTTGCCAGGATGCATTGTGTATTCTGATGCAAACAATCATGCTTCTATGATTGAAGGAATAAAAAATGGAAGATCAGATAAGCATATCTGGAGACACAATGATGTAGATCATTTAGAATTTTTATTAAAGCAATCGCCCAAGGAACAACCTAAAATTGTAGCATTTGAATCTGTTTATTCTATGGATGGTGATTTATGTCCTATCAAAGATATTATTAGAGTATCTAAAAAATATAATGCACTTACTTATTTGGATGAGGTTCATGGTGTTGGCCTATATGGAGATAATGGTGGTGGTTTATCTGAAAAAATGGGTGTTACTGATGAGCTAGATATTATTGAAGGAACACTTGCTAAAGGTTTTGGAATTATGGGTGGTTATATTGCTGCCAATAAAAATATTGCTGATATTATTAGATCTTTTGCACCTGGGTTTATTTTTACAACGTCTATGCCTCCTAGTATTGCAGCAGCAGCCATTGCTAGTATTCGTGTAGTAAAAAATAACCATTCTTTAAGGTTAGAGCTCCATGAGCGGGCAAACAAACTTAAACAATTAATGCTAGAAAGAAATCTGCCTATTATTAAAAATGATAGCCATATAGTTCCTTTGCTAGTCCGAGATTCTACAAGATGCAAAGAGATTTCTGATATTTTGTTAAATGAATTTTCAATTTACGTACAACCTATTAACTATCCAACTGTTCCCAAAGGAACCGAGAGACTAAGATTCACACCAACCCCCTACCACGATAATCAAAAGATGCAGTATTTGGTAGATTGTCTGGATCAAATTTGGAGTGAGCTAAAGTTATCCAGAGCTGCTTGATTTATTAATTATTCACAAAGTGTATAAACTAAACATCTAGAAGTTTCATTTAGAGTCCTAAATAGAATCAAAAGGAGAACACTCGTCTTGTTTCGCGTGAGTTGTTAACAGAGCCTGTGGATTAGCTTTTAGAAGCACGTTTTCTTTCGTTCTCTAGTAAGAATTTTTTTCTTAGTCTTAAGTGTTGAGGAGTGACTTCTAATAACTCATCTTCATTAATGTAAGCCATTAACTCTTCTAAATTCATAATAACCGGTGGTATCAGAGACACTGCTTCGTCATGACCAGATGTACGCATGTTCGTAAGCTGCTTTCCTTTCATGACATTGATAACTAGATCATTTTCTCTAGAATGTTCTCCAACAATCATTCCTTGGTATACTTCTGTGTTATGAGAAACAAACATTTTACCTCTCTCCTGAAGTTTCCAAATAGCAAAAGCAACTGCCTTTCCTGTATCAATTGATATTAAAGCTCCACTTCTTCTTCCAATAATTTCACCTTTAAATGGTCCATAAGAATGAAAAATTCTGTTTAGAACTCCTGTACCTTTGGTATCTGTTAAAAATCTACTTTGATATCCAATTAGCCCTCTAGATGGTGCTTTAAAAATAATACGTTTTTTGGCAGCTCCGGTGTCTTTCATGTCTGTCATCTCAGCTTTACGCTGATTCATATTGTCGATTACGCTACTTGCATATTCTTCATCCACATCAATAGTGACCTCTTCCATTGGTTCTAATTTTTGACCATCTTCTGTTTTGTATAAAACTTTTGGTCTTGATACTGTTAATTCAAAATCTTCTCTTCTCATGGTTTCAATCAAAACTCCAATTTGAAGTTCTCCTCTACCACCAATCTCGAAAGCATCTTTGCCATCATTTTCTCTGAAAGTAATTGCAACATTACTTTCTGCCTCTTTCATTAACCGCTCACGAATAACTGTAGAGGTAACTTTTTTACCATTTTTACCTGCAAAAGGAGAGTCGTTAACCGTAATGGTTACTGACATAGTTGGAGGATCTATTGGAGTAGATTGCAATGGTTCTTCAACTGCTACATCACAAATAGTATCTGCAACCGAAGCATCTGCTAATCCAGCAATACAAACAATATCACCAGCAGAAACCGTTTCCGCAGGAATTCTTTCTGTACCAGCAAAAGTAAAAAGTTTAGTTAATCTTCCAGTATCCACTTCTTCGCCTTTTAAATTAATAGCTTTTACATTATCGTTCATTTTTGCAGTTCCATGAATAACCCGTCCTACTAAACATCTGCCTAAATAAGAATCTGCACTAAGCAGTGTGACCAACATCGCAAAAGGTCTTTCCTTGTCGACTTTTGGTTCTGACACATGCTCTAAAATTAAATCTAATAATGGGTGTAAATTTTCTCTTGGATCTTCTAATTCTTTTGCACACCATCCTGCTCTTCCAGATGCATACAAAATAGGAAAATCTAACTGTTCGTCTGTTGCGTCTAGAGAAACAAATAAATCAAAAACTTCATCAATAACTTCTTTGGGTCTGCCATCGGGTCTGTCAATTTTATTAATAACGACAATAGGTCTTAGGCCTTGCTTTAATGCTTTTCCTAAAACAAATTTTGTCTGCGGCATTGGACCTTCTGCTGCATCAACCAAAAGAATAACACCATCTGTCATTCCAAGAACACGCTCTACTTCTCCACCAAAATCTGCGTGACCTGGCGTGTCAATAATATTCATTCGAACGTCTTTCCACATCACCGATGTAGGTTTTGCAAGAATAGTAATTCCTCTTTCTTTTTCTAAATCACCAGAATCCATTAACCGTTCAGCTACGGCCTCATTGTCTCGAAACATTCCACTTTGCTTCATAATATTATCAAGCAAGGTTGTTTTCCCGTGGTCAACGTGGGCAATAATAGCGATATTTCTTAACTTTAATTCCATATTTTCGATTGTTAATACATGTTGTTTTTTTAAAATCCAGTGAATTTTTTAATTTCGTTTATTAAAAAAAATTAATTGTCAGGATTGGTTAGATCGTCCAAAGTAATTGTTTTATTAATATCGTGCATCTCTACACGTTTTTCTCTGGGAGCACTTGTAAAAGATGGAGTGGTGGTAGTGGTAGTTAAGGGGGCCCGCTTCAATTTTTTAGAAGCTAAACGACTTTTTCGTTTTTGCTCCTTTTGCATAGCACGTTCACCACGCTTTGCTTTGTAATTGTAGTGTATGCCCAAAACGGGCCTCCTAACTATTTTACGATTGGGATTATTCTTGCTTTAGATTTACTGCAGAAGGTCCTTTAGGGCCGTCTTCTACGTCAAAATTAATAGAACTTCCTTCATCTAAGTAATCTAAGCCAGCCGCTTGGACTGCAGAGATATGAACGAAAACATCTTTTTTTCCGTCTTCACGTTCAATGAAACCAAAACCTTTTTTTTCATTAAACCATTTTACTTTTCCTTTTAGACTCATTTTGTACTTTCTTGTTAGTATTAGTAATTATGCATTTGTATAAACAAATACAGATCGTTTTAGATAGAAAAACATCAACAAAGTCAAACTATGATCTTTATAGGAAAATAAGCGTTACTAGGCTTATATAATAGAAGACTGCAATTATTCTTTATTAGTTAACTGGTCTTTATTCTTTAAAAATAGGCAATAAGCGATTACCTCATACAACAAATGGAATACTGTGAAAATTACCGGCAAGCTAAATATTTTGGATAGAATTCGGTATCTAGGTATTTTAGACCACACAATCAAGAATGCTTTTGCTCCAGAATACAAAGTTCCATTTTCAATCACATGCATTCTTCTTAACAAGCTAGCTTTATCCAAATTAGTACTAACTGTTGCATCGTGATTGTCTGTAATATCAATAAAATCAAACTCCTCTTTAGTAATTTTTTTATAGTGATCGATTTCAGTTTTGCAAATACTGCAGGAATGATTGTAAAAAACTTTTGTGATCATAATATAATCTTATAATCTATTTAAAAATATGAACAAAGAAAATGCAAGCAGACTGTGGAAAATAATACAGAAAGCTGGGGATTATTTACAAGGTCAGTTACCAGATCACCCCAATCATCCCAAAGGTAGAAATCCTTACGCACATGTTGCCCTTTGCGTTAAAAATAAATTTAACAATAGCTACAAAGATATTGAGGATGAAAAGTTTAATGAAGTAACGAATTATATTGAATTCTTAAAACAGAATCCTAATTAAGACTTATTATTTCATAACGCCAAATTCCTTTTTGATTAAGAATTTGCCTTGCAATAGCCATATCTTTTTTTCGATACCATATTTGGGTATCTAGTCCTTCTCCCTTGATATTAAAAACTGAAGTTTTGGTTGTCTGCCCTTTTACTTCTATTGTTTCATTTTTGAGAAAAGTAACTTTTTGATTTCGCATCTTACAAGTGATGCCTGAAATTTGTGTATTTTTATTTAAAATTTCATGGTTCCAATAAGAAGAAATTGCAAAATCTTTATTTAAAGAGCCTTTATAATTAGTTCCCTCTATTAAATAATTTTTATTATTTTGTGCCTCTATATTGCAAAATTTCAATTTTCCATTGTCAGAAGTTTTAGAATTAAATCTAAATAGAAGTCCGTCCTGATCGTATACTTCTGTGCCTTCAGATTGGTATTTATAAAATGAAATCCCTAGTTTTTTAATTTCAAACTGGATCTCATTTTTAACCGTTAACATTCCTCTGTCTCTACTAAAAATAATATTATGATAACCAACCTTGTTATCGTTTCTATATATTTCAAATTTTATTTCGTTTAAATTTGCATAATGCTGAATATGAGCATTGGATATTCCAATAAGCATAAGCACAAAAACAATTATTAAAGAGATAATTTTACTCATTAAGAAAACTTATACTTTGTATTTAATTGTAAAAAAAATTAAAAATAAGTTACATGCTATTTTGAACAAAATACCGCAGGCATGGATATTGTTAATTCTTACGTTGTCTTAAATCTATACGCCAAAATCTAAGGTGTTATATTAAAAATTCTATGAAGATAAGTTTAGATAATTTAAATCAAACAATTACCAATTGTTCTAAGTGCCCGAGATTAGTTGCTTTTAGAAAAAAAATTTCAAAAGAAAAAAGGAAACAATACCGTAATCAAATCTACTGGGGGAAACCTACTCCTGGATTTGGCGATAAAAAATCAAAGATAATCATTTTTGGTCTCGCGCCAGCAGCCCACGGAGCTACTAGAACGGGCCGTGTATTTACAGGAGATAAATCAGGAGATCTTCTGTTTAAGTGCCTTTACAAAGCGGGTCTATCTAATCAGTCAACCTCTACCGATATTAACGATGGTTTAAAACTATCCTGCTTTATAACCAATGTTTTAAAATGTGTGCCTCCAGGAGATAAGCCAGAATTAAAAGAATTATTAAACTGTTCTAAGTTTTTGGAAGAAGAACTACATATCCTAAGAGAGGCCAAAATTTTGGTTACAATTGGTAAAGTAGCTTTCGATGAAATATTAAAATTTTATCAAAGGAAGTATTCGCTTGATAAAAAAAATTATATTTTTGGTCATGGTAAAAAATATAAACTTCCAGATGGGAAGTTGTTGGTAAGCTCTTACCACACCTCTCCAAGAAATTTTAATACAGGCTTAATAAATGAAAGGAAAATTACAAATCTTTTTAAATTAGTAAAAAAATTAAAAATTAATTAGTTTAAATAATAGTGGTATTAAAATAGATGTCGCAATTCCACTTAAACCCAGAGCTAATGCAGCAAATACACCTGCGGTTTTATTTTTGCTCATAGCCCTAGCAGTCCCTATTCCATGACTAGCAAGTCCAAAAGCAAATCCTCGTGCGGTCATATCTTTTACTCTCAATACATCTAAAGCAAATGTGCCAAAAGAAGCTCCTACAATTCCTGTGATGATTGTAATAATTGCGGTTAAAGAAGGAACGCCCCCTATAAGCTCCGAGATACCCATGGCAATAGGAGCGGTGACAGATCGTGGCATCATACTATAAATAATTTCAAGATCTAAATTCATTAATTTTGCAAAAAAGTAAGTGCTGAAAATTGCAAATAAAGAACCTAGGACAAGTGAAATAAAAATACTTCCTGATTCTTTTTTAATTAGATGAATTTGTTTGTAAATGGGTATGGCCAAAGCAACGGTAGCTGGCCCCAACATAAAATGAATAAACTTTGCTCCATTAAAATATCTTTCGTAAGAAACATCCGTAACAATTAAAACGCCCGATACAATTAATATAGAAATAGCAACTGGATTCACTAATGGGTTTAGCTTGGATTTTTTATAAAAATAATCTCCAATTAAAAAAGCGCCAATAGTTAAGGTAAGCCAAAACAGAGGTTCTGCCTGTAAATAAACCCAAATATTATATAATTTATTTTTTTCTATCATTTTTTTTAAATCGATTATTGATGGCTTCCATAACAAGCGCTGTAAAACCAATGGTTAAAATGGTACTAAAAAAAATTACCCCCAAAACCTCGATATAATTTTTTTCTAAATAAGAAAGATGCATCACAACACCCACTCCTATTGGGACAAACAGCAAGGAAAGGTAATTAGAAATATGAGTAGCTGTAGAAACGATTTCATTTTTTGCTTTATTAACAAAAATATTTTTACTATTTTTTAATAATATAAAGCTAATTAATAAAAGAATTAAGCCAATAACTGGTCCTGGAATAGTAAGTTCGAAATATTTTTGAATGGATTCTCCAATAAGCTGAAACAGAAAAATTATAAAAATACTTTTTAACATTCTCTTCCTCTTATTTGTGATCGACTATGTCTGAAATATAAAAACTAATCTAATTGAGAGGCAACAAATTCCCAGTTAGCAAGATCATTAACAAAAGCTTTTAAATAGTCAGGTCTTCTATTTCGATAATCAACATAATAAGAATGCTCCCACACATCACAACCAAAGATAGGTTTCATATTGTCGACCAAAGGATTAGATGCGTTTGCAGTTTTGGTAACTACTAATTTTCCGTTATTAATTGCTAGCCAAGCCCAACCAGACCCAAACTGTGTGGTACCTGCTTGAATAAAATCTTGTTTAAATTGATCTACACTTCCAAAGTCTGAAATAATTCTTTTTTCTAGTTCTGGCGGCATTGCTCCACCACCTTTTGGCTTCATGCAATTCCAAAATAAAATATGATTCCAATGCTGTCCTGCATTATTAAAAATCCCAGCTTTAGACGTGTCCGCTGCAGTCTTGCTAATAATTTCTTCTAAGGACAATCCAGAAAGATCTGTGTCTTTAACAAAGTTATTCAAGTTAGTAATGTATGTTTGGTGATGTTTGCCGTGATGAAGATCAAGAGTCTCTTCAGACATTACCGGAGCTAAAGCATTTTTGGGGTAGTTTAAAGTTGGAAGTTCAAATGTCATAATTTATTTTCTAAAATATTTTTTTTTTAAATAGTTGGTAAACAATACCATAAAACCCATTCCCAATAAAGGAAGAAATATCTCTGGAGTATAAAACAAATCAAAACTCAATTGTTTGTTATTTTCAAATGCCCCTGCAAATCCACTGGCAATACTAACAGAGATAATGATGGGCACTAATTCTCCAAAAAAAGTGGCTAAAAAAAAATTCTTTACTTTCATATTAAACAAAACTGGCATAACATTTTTAACTGGAAAAGGAATTCCAGGAATGACACGAATAAAAAAGAAATAACTAAATTCATTTTCATTAAAGTTTTTTGTTAATGAAGAAAATTTGCTGCTTAGATACTGATGAACCAAATCTTTAAAATAATGATTAGCAAATATATAAAGAAGCGAGGCTCCTATAGAAAATGAAACAATGGAAAGTACTGACCCCCACACCACTCCAAAAGCAAAGCCAGCAATAATTACCAAAGGCAATCCAAAGCCCATTAGAAATACCCATATAATGGCTACTAAAAAATAGATAACTGACAATAAAATAAAGTTTTGATCTCTAAAATTGAATATTCTTTCTTTATTGTTTTTTAAAAACTCCAGATCTAAAAAGGAATTGGCTCCATAATAAAAAAACAAGACAACCACCAAAGTCACAATGGATAAATAGGCAAGGCCTATCCCTATTTTTAGCTTAGAAAATTTTTTCATATATTGATATTTAATACTTAATTTATCCTGTACATCCTAAATCTAATTACCTATAAATAGCGAAAATTTAAATATAGCAAATATAGCAATGAAACGTACATTTCAACCAAGCAAAAAAGTAAGAGCTAGAAGACACGGATTCCGTTCGCGAATGGCTACTAAAAGTGGAGTAAAAGTCATAGCAAGAAGAAGAGCAAAAGGTAGAAAAAGAATATCTGCTTAGTGTAATGGCAGCTTCCATCCAATTTGAAAGTCTTTCTGGCAATACTGAATTTAAACAGATTTTAAAAAGTAAAAAAATAATATCAAAATTATTTACGATTTATTATAGAAAACTAGAGCAAGAACTAAGCAATAATCGAAAAGTAGTGTTAAGCTGTGTTTCTGCAAAAAAACTTGGTAACGCAGTCAAAAGAAATAAAATTAGAAGAAGATTAAAAATGGCAACCAGAAAAGCAATTGTAGAACTGAGCTCTTCGTTTAACAAAAAATATAAATACGCAATTTTTGCAAAAGCAAAAGTATATGACGAGAACTTTCAAAATTTAGTAGAAGAGCTGAAGAGCAAATTTAAAGAAACAAATTAAAAGTACATTTATGAATCAATTCTTGAGTCAATGCGTCATCGGTATAATAAAGGGTTATAAATATTTAATTTCTCCTTTGTTGCATCATTCTTGTAGATTTGAACCGACATGTTCTGATTATTTTATAGATTCAGTTAAAGTGCATGGTTGTCTTAAAGGTTGTGGCAAGGGAACTCTCCGAATATTAAAATGTCATCCCCTAACTTGGTTGGGTGGTAGCGCTGGATACGACCCTGTACAGAAAGAAAAAAATATATAATGGATACTAAAAATGTTTTAACAGCCATCATACTTTCCACTATTATCATTGTAGGCTGGCAAGTGCTTGTAGTAGATCCTGAAATAAAAAAAGAACAGGCAAAAATAGAAAAAACCATACAAACAAAACCAACTACAGGAAAGCCATCGGCTCCATCTTTAAATAAAAAAATTCAAGTACAGGAAAAAAAAGCATCTAGACAAGAAGCCCTACTAACAGACCAAAGAGTAAAATTAGACAATGCAAAAATTACTGGTTCTATTTCTTTAGTTGGTGCGCTGATTGATGATGTCACATTAAAAAATTACCAAGAAAGCCTTGATGAAAATAGCAAACAAGTAGTTATTCTAAATCCTAAAAAAATTAACAAAGGATATTATTTAGAAAGTGGCTGGGCCAGTGCTAATAATATTAACGTTCCTGATAACAATAGTGTTTGGAAACTTACTAGAAACAGAACTCTTACCCCCAGAACTCCTATAGAATTAGAATGGGACAATCAAAACGGCTTAGTTTTTACAAAAAAAATTGAGATTGATGATCAGTATTTATTCTCTATTACCGAAAGTATTAAAAACAATTCCAAGGGTACTGTAGATCTTTTTCACTACTCTCAAATAACTAGAAAAGAAAAACCACAAGTTCAAGATTTTTACATTCTGCATGAGGGTTTAGTTGGAGTGATTGATGAAACCCTTCAAGAAGAAGATTATGACGATGTTAAGGACAAGAACCAAAAATACCAAGGGACTTCAGGCTGGCTTGGTATTACAGACAAATATTGGCTCACAGCAATTGTTCCACAAAAAAAACAAGCCTTTAATGCAGAATTTATTTACGACACTGCTTACAAGGCTAATTATATTTTAACTAACCCAACATCCATTCCATCTGGGAAAACAAATTCAAGCTCTTCTCAATTTTTTATAGGAGCTAAAGAAGTAAAGACAATTGATGGATACGCAGAATCTGCGAATATCAACAAATTTGATTTAGCGATTGATTGGGGATGGTTTTACTTTTTTACAAAACCTTTATTTTTTATCATCGATTATTTATATAATTTTTCAGGTAATTTTGGATGGGCCATTGTTTTATTGACTGCTGGAATAAGAATTTTATTTTTTCCACTTGCAAACTACTCTTTTGCATCTATGGCTAAAATGAAAGCTCTACAGCCAGAAATAGCTAGAATGAAAGATTTATATAAAGACGATAAACAAAAAATTCAAACGGAAATGATGGGTCTGTATAGAAAAGAAAAAATCAATCCTGTCTCTGGTTGTTTACCGATGCTAATTCAAATCCCATTTTTCTTCGCTATTTACAAAATGCTATTTGTAACTTTAGAAATGAGACACGCTCCATTCTTTGGTTGGATTCAAGACTTGTCAGCACCTGACCCAACTTCGTTGTTTAATTTGTTTGGTTTAATACCATGGGATCCTCCTTCATTTTTAATGATTGGTGTATGGCCTATTTTAATGGGTGTAAGCATGTGGATTCAGCAGAAGCTAAATCCTGCTCCAACTGATCCTATACAAGCTAAGATATTTGCATTCTTTCCTCTATTCTTAACGGTAATGCTAGCTTCGTTTCCTTCGGGACTGGTAGTCTATTGGACGGTTAACAACGTTCTAACTATGGCACAGCAATATGTAATTATTAGAAAAACTACAATCAAAACAGTCTAGATGGATTTTTCAGAGTTTTGGCCAAAAGAAGCCCCTCCACTAAAAGAAGCAACTAAGTTCATTGAGAAATATCAAAATAAGAAAATCATTCTAAAATACGGCGGTCAAGTAATGGCAACTGACCAATTAACCAAGGCTTTTGCTCAAGATGCTGCTGTCTGTAAAAGAATTGGTATAAAGCCAATTGTTATTCATGGTGGTGGCCCTCAAATCAAAATAAAATTAAAAAAACAAAATATTGAATCTAAATTTATTTTAGGTTTAAGGGTAACAGATGAAAAGGTTATTAGAATAGTAGAAGAAGTTTTGCTTAATGAAATTAACCCAGATTTGGTAAACACTATTCAACAATATGGAGCTAAAGCTGAATCTGTAACCGTTAAAAAAAACAATATTATTCATGTTACTAAAGCTATTAATCCTGAGCTTGGATTTGTCGCTGAGCCAGAAAATATTAATATAAAACTACTTAATACTTTTATTGAAGAAGGGTTGGTTCCAGTAGTAGCGCCCATGGGAATTGATTCTAAAGGACAGATATACAATATTAATGCAGATACTGCTGCTGGAACTATAGCAAATGAAATTAATGCTGAAAGATTACTGTTAATGACTGATGTTCCTGGTGTGAATGACAAGAATGGAAATTTAATACCAAGGCTAACTATTGCAGAGGCTGAAGAGCTAATACAAAATGAAACAATTACCGGTGGAATGATTCCTAAAATTCGAACCTGCATATCTGCTATTCAAGGAGGGGTGAAGGGGGTTGTAATTATTGATGGAAGAAAACCTCATGCTGTTTTACATGAATTGTTTTCCAGCACTGGAGCAGGAACATTAATTATTCAATGATAGAACTTAGAAATATACGCCACTGGATTTTTGATTTAGATAATACTCTTTATCCAAATACCACTAACTTGTTTGACAAGATTGATGATTTAATGTGTCAGTTCATAGAAGAAAATTTAGGCGTCTCTAAAGAAGAAGCTTTAAAAATTAAAAATACTTATTTTCATGACCACGGGACTACGCTTAATGGCTTAATGAAAAAGCACGATATTGATGCAGATAAATTTTTAGAATTTGTACACGATATTGACTATACATTACTTAATAAAGATGAAGAGTTAGGAGTCCAAATCGAGAAATTACCAGGAGAGAAAATTATTTTTACGAATGGTACCAGGAAACATGCTCAAAAAGTAACTGAACGTCTGGGTATAGAAAAACATTTTACTAAAATGTTTGATATTGTTGACTCAAAATTTATTCCTAAGCCGGAGGTGGAACCTTATCATTTGTTAGTTTCTACCCACAATCTAGATCCAAAAAAGAGTATTTTTTTTGAAGATATTGCTAAAAATTTATTACCTGCTCACAACTTGGGAATGAAAACAGCCTGGGTTGAAAATGATGATGACTACTGTAAAGAAGGATATGATGGAAAGCATGTTCATTATAGGGTAAAAAATCTCATTGATTTTTTAACTGAAATAAATAAAAACATTAATTAAAATTATGGAACTAGAAAACACAATTAATCAAGCTTGGGAAGTAAGAGATAATATTTCTAAAGAATCCGACTCAAAAATTATTACCGCTATTGAAAATACTATTGAATCTCTTGACCAGGGTAAAATAAGAGTTTCAGAAAAAAAAGGTGACAATTGGATTGTTCACGAATGGATTAAAAAAGCGATTCTTTTAAGCTTCAGAGTTAATGAAATGGAAACTTTAAATGGTCCCTATAGCAGCTGGTACGATAAAGCTCATTTAATAAAAGGAAAAACAGCGGGATGGAGCAAAGAAGACCATGTTAAAGCAGGATTTAGAATGGTGCCAAACTCTCCTGTTAGAAAAGGATCTTTTGTTGGAAAAAATGCTGTCCTTATGCCATGCTTTATTAATATAGGCGGGTATGTAGGCGAAGGCACCATGATTGACACATGGTCTACTGTTGGTTCTTGTGCTCAAATAGGAAAAAATTGTCATATCAGCGGTGGGGTTGGAATTGGTGGAGTCCTAGAGCCTCTTCAAGCCAGTCCGGTGATCATTGAAGATAACTGTTTTATTGGAGCAAGATCTGAAGTTGCAGAAGGTGTTATTGTTGGAGAAGGTTCTGTTGTTTCTATGGGTGTTTATCTTGGGGCTTCTACTAAAATTTATGACCGAAAAACAAAATCAATTTCTTACGGAAAAATACCTCCATACTCCGTGGTGGTAGCTGGTAGCATGCCAAGCGACAATGACAAAGATGGTCCAAATTTATACTGCGCAGTCATCGTAAAAACTGTAGATGAAAAAACAAGAAGTAAAACTTCTGTTAATGATTTGCTAAGAGAGTAAATGGCAAAGGTTATTAACGAACTTTCATTCACTAAAGAACTAATCAAAATACCAAGTGTTACACCAATTGATGCGGGAGCAATCAATCTTGTTGCAAAACGACTTAAATCCCTAGGGTTCAAATGCACAATTCTTAACTTTAAAGACAAAAACACACCCGCCATAAAAAACCTATATGCAAGACTGGGCACATCTTCTCCCAATTTTTGTTTTGCAGGACATACCGATGTAGTGCCAACAGGAAATCCAAAGTCTTGGGATGTGGGTCCATTTTCGGGGATAGTAAAAAATGGAAAAATTTATGGAAGAGGTACAAGTGATATGAAGGGTGGAATTGCTTGCTTTATTGCTGCGGTCAGTGAATTTATAAAAGACAAAAAAAAATTTAAAGGTTCAATTAGTTTTATTATTACTGGAGACGAAGAAGGAGTAGCCATTAACGGAACCAAAAAGGTAGTAAATTATTTAAAAAAGAAAAAAGAAAAAATTGACTTTTGTATTGTCGGAGAGCCTTCTAATAGAAAAGTTTTAGGACAAATGATGAAAATAGGGAGAAGAGGAAGTATTACAGCACATCTAACCCTATCAGGAATTCAAGGCCATGTTGCTTACCCTCATGAAGCATGCAACCCCTCTACACCTTTGATAAAGATATTAGATAAATTAAAATCAACTAAATTAGACAATGGTACAAATAATTTTCAACCTTCGAATTTAGAAATTACCAAAATCGGGACTGATAGCCACGCAGACAATGTTATTCCAGCTACTTCCTCTGCAACTTTTAATATTAGATTTAATAATAAACATAATTACTCTTCTTTAAAAAAAAAGATTTCTAATATTGTTCAAACAATAGCGAAAAAATATAAGTGCAAACCTATTATTAAATTTTCAGAAACTGGAACGGCATTTATTACAAAGCCAGGAAAAACTGTACAAATGATGTCTCAAGTAATTAAAAAAATAACAAATAATAAACCAGTTCTATCCACTAGTGGAGGAACTTCTGATGCAAGATTTATTAAAGATATTGCTCCTTGTGTAGAATTTGGTTTAGTTGGTAACACTATGCATAAAATTAATGAATGTGTTTCCGTAAATGATTTAAAAAAATTAAAAAAAATATACTACAAAATATTAGAAACTTACTTTAAGTAAGTACAATCCACAGGCTGGAGCAAGCGCAGCACACCTAGATCTATCTTTAGAATCTAAAGCGGATTGCAAATCATATATACTCCACTTTTCCTCTCCAATAAGTTTCAACGCACCAACCATAGACCTCACTTGGTGTTGCAGGAAAGATCTAGACTGAAAGGTAATAAAGATTTCTTCATTACGAATTTTTACTTCTGTATGTTCAATAGTTCTAGTAGGTGAGGAGGCTTCGCAGGAGGCTGCACGAAAAGTAGTAAAATCATGTGTCCCTTCAAAAATTTTTATTGCAGTAGAAATCAATTTCTCATTTAATGGTTTTGAGATATGCCATGCTTTATTTTTATCGATAGTTAATGGTGCAGTTCTATTGATAATTAAATATTCATAGGTTCTTAGGATGGCATTTCTTCGTGCATCAAAATTATCATCAACAATTTCTGTGCTTAAAATACTAATAAGTTCTTTTTTTAAATAATGATTGAGTGCACTTGAAATCGTATATTCATCTAAATTCGTGTTGGAATCAAAATGAATAACCTGCCCTTTTGCATGAACTCCTGTGTCCGTTCTCCCAGATCCATGAATTCTAATTTTTTCTTGCGTAATAGATTCTAAACTTTTTTCAACTGCCTCTTGAACCGAATATCCATTTGTTTGTCTTTGCCACCCCACAAAAGATGTTCCATCATATTCAACAATACACTTGTATCTTCTCATTAGTTAAGCTGTGTAGATTCTGGGATAGCAAACCCTAATAAAAATATTTTTATTGGTTGAATTTTTTTTCCAGGTCTCTGTATTTCTTCAACAGAAATTGACCCTTTTCCACAAGCTATTTGGAGATGATCATTCATAACCGTGCCTGGCTCTCCATCTCCACTTCCATGGCTAGCTTTCCAAATTTTTATTTTTTCTCCTTTATATTCAAAGCATGCTCCTGGTCTAGGATTTAAGCCATTAATTTGAGCAATAATTACTTTGGCATCTCTGGTCCAGTCAATTACTTCATCCTCTTTTTTAATTTTTTTGGCATAGGTTGCTGCGTTGTGATCTTGAGGAGTATATACGGCTTCTTTTTTTTCAATTAAATAAATAGCTTCTAAAATTTTATCAGCTCCTATTTCGGATAATCTTTGCTCAACCTGTCCTGTGGTACTATTTTCATTTAATTCAATCTCCTGCTTAATTAATACTGGACCAGCGTCCAATTGTTCTTCAATCTGCATAATCGATATCCCTGTGAAAGTATCTTGCTCCATAATTGATCTTTGTATTGGGGCTGCTCCTCTCCATTTAGGTAAAATAGATGCATGTATATTTAAAAATCCATGCTCTGGAAGTTCTAAAAAATTTTTTGAAATAATTTGACCATACGCAACTACGATAGCCAAATCAAATTTTAGAGACTTAAAGTATTCCCAATCATCATCTAATTTACTAGGGGTTCTAATGTTTAAATTATTATCATCTGCAAACTCATGCACTGGACTTTTTTCAATTTTCATTCCCCTATTAGATTTTCTAGGCGGTTGTGAATACACAGCAACGATATCCATTTCACTTTCACAAATTTTTTTTAAAGCAGGTACAGCAAATTGCGGTGTGCCCATGAAAACAACTTTAAGTGCCATAATTTTATTCTTGATTTTTTTGTGCTTTGGTTAATTTCTTTACAATAAAAGCTTTTTTTAATTTTGAAAGGTAGTCTATAAACAATATTCCATTGCAGTGATCTATTTCATGTTGAATGCATGTTGCTAACAATCCATCTGCTTTTAAAATTTTTTCTTTTCCACTATAATCTAAGTATTTAACATGACATGCTTCCGGTCTTTTAATATTTCCAAAATGCCCAGGAATAGAAAGGCAGCCCTCTTGTTTTGTTTCAAGAATATCTGATTTCCAAACTATTTTTGGATTAACAAAAAAAATTGGTTTTTTTAGACTAGACTCTCCTGAAATATCAATAACGATAATTCTTTTTAAAATACCCACCTGTACTGCAGCTAGACCAATTCCTGGGGCTGCATACATGGTCTCCAACATATTTTTCATTAATTTTTTTATTTCCCCGTTGACTTCTTTAACAGGCAAGGATTTTTTTCTAAGAATAGGATCTGGCTCTTTTACAATTGTAAGAATACTCATAAAAATAAGACTAAAATAGATATAAATTTACATCAAGTTCGAAAGTTTAATCAGAAACTAAGGAACTTCTGAATTTAAAAGCTGAGAATAAAGTTCCGTCATCTAAATACTCAATTTCACCGCCTACAGGCAAGCCATGGGCTAATTTCGTAACTTTTACACCCAGATCTTTAATACTATCGTTAATATAATGTGCTGTAGTTTGGCCTTCAATTGTAGCTGAAGTTGCAAGTATTACCTCTTTTATTTTGTTTTCTTTTATCCGGTTTAGCAATGAATTAATGAGAAGATCTTCAGGACTTGAATTTCCAAGAGCTGAGAGAGTTCCACCTAGAATATGGTAATGACCCTGAAATACATTCGTGCTTTCCATGGCCCACATGTCTGCAATATTTTCAACTACACATATCTGTTCATAATTCTTAGGAGAATAAGAACATTTTTTTATATCGCACTTAACTTCTTTGGACTTTATATTCCCACACAAATTACACCTAATGATTTTTGCATGAACTTTTTCCAATGATTTAGAAAGAGGTTTCATAACATTTTCTCTATTTTTTAATAAATAAAGTGCAATTCTTCTTGAAGATTTTGGTCCAAGGCCAGGCAATTTTGAAACTAAGGCTATAAGTTCATCTAGATCTGGTTCGGTTGAAAAATTCATTTAATACTAAAAGGGAAGCTTAAAGCCAGCAGGCAATTGAAGCCCTCCTGTCAATTTAGACATTTCTTCTTGAGTTTTTGATTCTACATTTTTTTTTGCATTATTTGTTGCAGCTACAATTAAATCTTCGATAACACTTTTTTCTTCTGCTAAGATTTTAGGATCGATTTGAATAGAAATCATCTCACCATTTCCATTTAAAATTACTTTTACTCCCCCACCACCAGATTCTCCTTCTACTGAAATATTTTTAAGAGACTCTTTTGCATCTGCCATTTTTTTTTGCATTTCTTGTGCTTGCTCTAACATTTTACTAAAATCCATATTATTTTTGATTCTCCTCTTGCACATCTATTAGTTCAGCATCTGGGAATGCTTCCAAAACTTTTTTATAAGCTTCTGTCTGCTTAATATCTTTAAAAATCTCTTCTTTTAATTGATTCTTTGTTTCATAAATACTAGTTTCCCCTTCTTCTTTAGACAAAGTAATCATCCATCGCTTACCAGTCCACTCATTTAGCTTTAAAGAAAGATTCTTAATAAAATCTTTTGATAAGCTTTCGTTAAAAGAAATATCAATTTTTCCTTGGTCAAATTTTACCAAACGCACGTTTCTTTCTAAATCAAATTTTAATTCGATCTCTTTATGCTGATTAGTCAAATCTACTAGCTCTTGAAAAGAATGTATTTCTTGAGTGCTGGAAGCTAAATTTACTGTATCAGGCTTGATTTTAGGTGCTTCTTTTTTTTCTTGAATGGTGTTTTTGATTTGAGTTTTAGAAATTAACGAATCCGCTTTGGGGCTCGTAGTATTATTGTAGGTTTCTGTTTCTGTTTCTTTATCAAAATCATCCTCTTCTAATAAAAGTTGAGGATCTGGCATATTTTTTAAATGGGCCAATCGAATAAGAAGCATGCGAAAGGATAGAAAAGGATTGGGTGTAGAGTTTAGCTCTTCAATACCTTTAAGAGTGAAATGCCAAAGCATCGATACATAGGTTAGGTCAACCTCGTCTGATATTTTTTTAATTAAAGCAGATTCTGACTCGGATACACTTAGATCATTTTCTATCTTCCCAAAAGTTTTTGTTCGAGATATTAGATAGATAATTTCCAACATGCTTTGTAAAATTAACTTAGGGTCTGCACCTATATCAAAAATATCTTCAGCTTCTCTTAGTGCATCTTGTTGTGAACCTCTTACAATAAAAGAAAGTAACTCTATCACTCTAGACTGATCTGCCAACCCTAGCATATCTCTTACATTTTGTTCTGTTATATCCTGGTCTTGAAGATTGAAAGTAATAATTGCCTGATCCAAGACGGACAAGGCATCACGAACAGATCCTTCAGAAGATTTAGCAATGATCGCTAGTGCCTTGTCGTCTACTTTAGCTTGTTCTTTAGTAGCAATGTCTCTTAAAAAAAGCTGCATTTCCTCCATTTTAATTCTACGTAAATCAAATCTCTGACATCTAGATAAAATAGTGACAGGTATTTTTTTTACTTCAGTGGTTGCTAAAATAAATTTAAGATGAGGCGGTGGTTCTTCTAAGGTTTTTAGCAGAGCATTGAAAGCTTGTTTTGATAACATGTGAACCTCATCTATGATAAAAACTTTATATTTTGCACTCGCAGGCAAATACTGTGCTGACTCTAAAATTTCTCTTATGTCATCAATTCCAGTTTTGGAGGCAGCATCCATTTCCAAAATATCCATATGACTAGAATCGACAATAGCCTCGCAATGACAATATTCTTCTTTAGAACACTTCTCTTCACTTCCAAATTTTTTATTACAGTTAATTGCTTTGGCAATAATTCTAGCTGTAGTGGTTTTGCCTACGCCTCGTATACCCGTAAGCAGATAAGCATTGGGGACCCTATCCATTTCTATGGCATTTTGTATAGCCGTGCTCATAGATTCTTGGCCTATAAGTTGATCAAAATTTTGAGGTCGATATTTAAGTGATAAAACTTTTCGATTATTCATAGCATAAAACGGGGAACTGAATAACAACCTGAAAAATTAACGTTACGGCTGCTTTCTTTCGAATCTGACCGGATTAGCGCAACCTCCACCTACTACCAATTCCCCAAGGCAATAGTATAACAAGATAGAGAAAAAACGATAGAAAAGATTCTGTGTATTATTTTTTGTATCGAAATCTATCCACTGGATAAATACCCAAAATATCTAATTTTTTTGTATATTTTTTTAACTCTTGGATAGATTGCTTGACCTGCTTATTTTGTGCATGACCTGCTATATCTAAATAAAATATTGTTTGCATAAATGTATTGTTCACAGAAAAGCTCTCTAATTTAGTAAGGTTAACATTATTTTTTGCAAAACCTCCTAGCGCATTAAAAAGAGCACCAGGAGTGCTTTTAATCATAAATATACAGGTGGTAATGAATTTTTTTCCTTTAGATAATTTTGGAAATTTGTGATTTTTTTTCATAATCAAGAATCTTGTAGTGTTTCCTTTTTTGTCTTCAAAATTTTTTTTTAGGATAGTAAGATTATAAATTTTAGCTGCTAGAGAAGAGGCAATTGCAGCTTCCGTTTTACTAGCATTGTCAGCAATGTGTTTAGCGGAACCAGCTGTATCTGCAGCAACTATTGTTGTTAACTTATATTTTTTTAAGTTTTTTTGACATTGACCAATTGCATGTGCATGACTTCTTACAAACTTAATATCTTTTAATTTAACTTTTTTATTTGCTAAAAGACAATGCTCTACTTTATGAAAGTATTCACCCACAATTGTTAATTTATATTTTGGTAATAAGTAGTGGATATCTGCTACTCGCCCTGCTAAAGAATTTTCGATTGGAATTACTGAAATTATATTTTTATCTTTTTTGCACGCTTCAAATACATCTTCGAAAGTTTTGCAAGCTAGCACATTAATTTTTTTAAATAATTTACTTGCTGCAAGATGCGAATAAGCTCCTAGCTCTCCCTGAATTGCGATTTTATTTTTCATTGTACAACAGTTTAATTTGTTCCAAATCTTCTTGTGTATCTACCCCCAAAGGATAGTCTTGAATAAATCCCACTTGAATTTTAATATTGTTATCTAAGGCTCTCATTTGCTCCAGGCTTCTTTCTAGCTCATTTTTGGTTTTATGCAATCCAACGTAATTTTTTAAAATAGAATACTGATATGCGTAAATTCCTACATGATGGTACAAGTTTTTTGATTTCTGCTCTTTTATTCTAAAAAAATCTACTGCTTGGGAAAAATTACCTAATTTTAACTCTTGCTGCGTCTCAACTTTAACGACGTTAGGATTGCTCACATCTTTTTCATTCAGTTTGCTCGCTAAAGTCCCCATTTCTGATGAATTGGTTTTCATAAATTTCTCTAAATGAATAATAGCCTCTGGCTTAATCAGTGGCATGTCACCTTGGACATTTATTATAAGTTCAGGTTTGTCTTCTAAGGTTTCCACCGCTTCAAAAATTCTATCTGATCCATTGGTATGATTGTTATTAGTTATAATGGCTGATCCTCCGTGGCTAGTAATGACATCAAAAATTTCTTTGTCAGATGTTGCTACAATTACACTACCAATATTTGTTTTCTTTGCCTGTCTCCAAACGTGTAAAATCATAGGCTCATTGTTGATTAGTAGTAAGGGTTTATTTGGCAACCTCTTGGCGTGTAAATGACTAGGGATAATTATGGCTGTTTTCATATGTTTTGTAAATCTTAACACTGCGACATCTATAACTTTATTTTATACTCTAAAACTATCTCAAAATACTATATGAATTCATTTTATATATATGGATAGTTTTGAATTTAATAAAATTGCTGCAGCTGTGCTAGTTACTATTTTGCTAGTAATTGGGATTAAAGAAGTAGCACATGTAATTTTTCATGTCGAAAAACCAAAACAATCGGCCTATAAAATAGAAGGTGTGGAAACAAAAGCTAACACAGGTTCAGTGACTTTAAAAAAAGAAGTGCAGCTGAGTCCCATAACCCCTATGCTTGCATCTGCCAGTATAGATGCGGGGAAAAATAAATTTAAGAAATGCGCAGCCTGTCATAGCGCAGTTAAGGGTGGTCCCAATAAAATTGGTCCGGCTTTATGGAATATAGTGAATACAAGATCAGCTTCTCAAGCAGACTATAAGTATTCATCTGCTCTAAAGGCTCATGGTAAAGATTGGACATTTGAAGAGCTAAACAAATTCTTAATCAAGCCTACTAAATATATTAAAGGAACTAAAATGGCTTTTGCAGGACTAAGAAAAGATAGTGATAGAGCTAATGTAATAGCTTATCTCAATAGTATAAGCGATAATCCAGCTCCTTTAAAATAATACCTAAATAATTTATTTATTGTATAATTTCATTATTAATTAATGAATTCTTTAAATATCAAATTACTTCTCAATAAAAAATCTTTAGGAATGTCCTTGTTAGGTTTTTCTGCTGGTCTACCTTTGCTTCTTATTTTTTCTACCTTATCTGTATGGTTAGTCAAAGCAGGCGTAGAAAGAAGCACTATAACTTTATTTAGTTGGGCTGGATTTGCATATTCATTTAAATTTTTATGGACACCGATAGTAGACCATTATCGTTTACCTTTGCTTTCTAAAATTGGTCATAGAAAAAGTTGGCTTCTTCTATCTCAAATATTAATTATCATTTCTATTTTTATTACTTCCTATTCTGACCCCAGCAAAAATCTACTCTATACTGCAATAGGCATTGTTCTCATTGCCTTTTCAAGTGCCACTCAAGACATTGTGATTGATGCTTTTAGAATAGAATCTGAACCAATTCAAAAACAAGGTGCCCTTTCCTCAATGTACCTCGCGGGCTATCGAATTGCCATGATTGTATCTGGAGCTGGAAGCTTATGGTTAGCATCTTATTTTGGTGTAGATGTTTACAACGCCAACACTTGGAAAAAAGTATATCAAATTATGGGCTGTTTAATGTTGATTGGTGTAGTCACAACACTTTTTTCTAAAGAGCCAACTGTCCACAAAGTAAAAAATAAAAATACATCCAATTCTATTAAGTTCTTAATGTCTTTAATTGTAGCAATAACTATTTTCTTTGTAACTTATAATTTGATACCAAAAATATTTACCAATGAATCTATTTTTCTTAACTCTCTAGATACTTTATTAAGAATTGGAGTTTCATTCGGTGGCTCGCTATTCATTCTGTCAATCTTGAGTAAAATAAAATTTATTTCGATAAAAGAAGTTAAACTTTCTTATATTGATCCTATTCAAGATTTTCTTAGTCGGTATAAAAAAATTGCTATTTTAATTTTAGTTTTAATTGGTCTCTACAGGATTGCAGATATTGTAATGGGTGTGATGGCAAACGTATTCTATTTGGAAAAAGGATATCAAATTAGTGAAATTGCTACCTACTCCAAATTTTTTGGCTTATTTGCAACTATTATTGGTGGATTTCTTGGTGGTCTTTATTCAATGCATAAAGGAGTCATTGAAAGCTTGTTAGTTGGTGCGATTATTGCCGCTTTCAGCAATCTATTATTTGCTTGGTTGGCCGTGAGCGATATCAATATTACATTTTTAATAGTTGTAATTACGGCAGACAATATTGCCAGTGGTTTTGCAGGCGCGGCCTTTGTTGTTTACCTTTCTTCTCTAACTTCTATAAAATTTACAGCTACACAATACGCCTTGTTTAGTTCTATGATGTTATTTGTTCCAAAATTAATCGCTGGATATGCTGGAGGAATAGTTGATCTTATAGGCTATTCTCAGTTTTTTATTTTTACTGCTGTTCTTGGCCTTCCTGTCTTGGTTTTGATATATAGAATAAAAAAACAATCTCAAATAAAATCTTAATTTTACAATTCATTCGATAGGTGTTAAAAAAAAATTAATGAAAAAAATATTTTTAATTTTATTTATATCTGTAGTCGCTTCAACAGCGTCATTGGCTGCTGAAAAAAAATCTATTACTAAAAAAGAATTTATTGATTCCAATATTAAGAAATTAGAACAGCAGTTTAATGCAATTGATTCTAATAAGGATGGAAAGATGACTCCTGCAGAAGAAAGAGCATATGTTCAAAGGGTCCAAAAAGCACGATTACTGAGAAGGAACCTGGCAATACTAGCCGATACCGATAAAAACGGAAAGATCTCAAAGGAAGAAGAAAAAAAACTATTAACTAAAATGGATGTAAATAAAGACGGATCCGTTACTCCTAAAGAACAAGAAAATTATTACAGCAAAAATAAACCAAAAAAATAATCAAATAAAATATTTCTCACAATGTCAGGACAACGAAAATGGTTAAAGCTTTGGGCAAGAACAGTTGGGATGCCAATAGGTGAGACAGACCAAGATAAGCCTAGATTTATGCCCATTAAGCAAAAGGATGTATTGAAGGCACTTGACATGAGGACGTTTTGGATTGTGTTGCATGTGGTAACTTGCCTATTTATAATAATCGGCAATGGTAGAGTTCTGAAAATATGGTAAAAGATAAAATAATTAAATATTGCTTTTAATGATAATTATAATACCGCTGATAAGAAGCATATAATTAAATAACTGTTTAAAAGTTTGCTCACTCAAGACTTTTCTTAAATACTTTCCACTAATAACGCCGATTAAAATTGGTATACAAGCCACAGAAGAAAATAATAAAACTTTTTCATTAATCATTGAAAAGCTATAAAAAAGAGCAAATTGGGTTAAAGAATATAGAAAGAAGCTCAAGCCCATCAATTGAATTAATTTCTCTTTATTAAATTTAAGAGATTGAATTAAAAAAATAAATGGCATCGTATATATACTTGTGACACCCGTTGTAATTCCAGTCAGGACTCCTATCCAAAATTGTGTCTGAAAGGAAGTGTGTTTTTTGATAGTAATGATTTTATTAAATAAAACTAAGCAAGAATTTAACACAAGTAAACTAGCTAAAATCAGTAATATCGTATTAGAATTAATAGCCCTTAGAACCAAAAAGCCGGGGATGACAAAGACAACTGAAGTTACTAAAAAAAATTTTGTTTGTTGAAAAATAGATTTTAATTCCTTGCCATCTAGCATTTGGACTAAGTTGGTCAAAATAACAGGTATTAAAATAAAAGAAATCGAGTCTTTTATGTCAAAAAAAAAGGACAATAACGTCAGAGTAACGGTTGGCAATCCAACTCCTATGGTACCTTTAACTAGACCCCCTAAGAAAAAAATACCTAGGTATATAAAAAAGAGATAATCAAATGTGATTAGTTCCATAAATAACAATTACTAAATAAATAAAACTACTTTAGTTCAGTAATTAATACCTTAATTTTTTTAAATTGAAATTTTTGTTTTTTACTTCTTAAAACTACAATCATAAATAGAGGAATAAGAGTGGCTGATACAAAAGACCAAAATAACAAAGATGAAGAAATCCAGGTTGGGAAAGAATGTGAATTAAACAACCCCCCAACTAATATGCTATTTTGAAAGCTCAAATCTGGGAATAGCAACAACCCAGTTATCAATCCAGCACAAACACAAACCATTGAATTTGGGCCGCTAATATCATTTTTAAACATTCCATAAAAAACAGGGATTGCTGCTGCGCAACACAATAAGTCTGCCAGCAAAAACATATATAGAACGCTCATCCCTTGGGAGGCTATCAAAAAGACCAAACAGGAAATTAATATCAAAAATATTTTAGAGGTACTAAGGTAAAAATCAGTAGATTTAGATTTTATAATTTTTTTACTCTCAATAATAATAAGACTAGAAATTGCATTAATTAATGTGTCCATACTGCTAATCACTAAAGTTAACGCCAAAATTAAAATAGAAATTGATAGCCATACAGCTCCATTCTTAAGCAACAAAGAAAAGATCACTATACTAGGATCTTTCGCTTGACCTAAAGATACTGCAATAATTCCACAAAAACCTAAAATTAGAATAATTGGTAAAACAATAAAAAACGAATTGACAAAACCCTTCTGCAAATCTTGATTGGACTTTGCGGCATATACTCGCTGCCAAATTCCCTGATCAAATAAGTTTGTAGCAAATACTGCAATGAAGAAAGTGATTCCTGCTGTATACCCAGAAAAATATTTGGGATCAATTAAATTTCCTGCCTTTAAACTAATTAATTGAGATGAAATATTAACTTCCCCAGAAAGAAAGAAATAGTAAAAAATTAAAATTAGAAAAATAGAGATAATAATAAATTGAAATTTATCAGTAATAATTGATATTTTTAATCCACCTCTCAATGTATAAATTAAGGTTGAAATTAAAATGAGCAAAGAAGTCTTCCACAAATCCAATCCTGAAATTAAATGAACAATTTTGGCAATTGCCGTAACCTCAGCACACAAATAAATAAATACATAAAAAAGAGATAGGGCCAATACTATCTTGAGCATTTTTGATCCATAACGCGCATATACAAATTGTGTTAAGCTGTTGCCTTCTGGCATAATTTTCCTTAATCTTTTACCAAGTACGGTCATCGCCAAAAAGGGAGTTGCCTGACCAAATGCATAGCCGGCTATAGCACCAATACCTCCCCACGTTGCAGCTTCTGCCGGACCTATTAAAATCCAAACTCCAAAGCATGAGGCAACAATAGAGGCAGTTAAAGATGCTGATCGAATAGATCGACTAGCATTTAAGTAAGAAGAAACTGAATTTTCTTTTTTAGAAAAAAACAATCCTCCAACAACAAATGTTCCACATAAAAAAATTAAAATGAATGTATAAATATTTAAAACCATGGTTCTCCCTTCGTTGTAATTAAACATCAGGTTCCGAGGGTATAATCTCAGCGTTTCCGCACCCCTGAACTAAATTCTTTAAACACGATTAAAGAAAAAATATCAAGATCTATTTGTAAATTACAATTGATTATTTTTTTTTAAGATTTACTCTGCTCACATGATCATTGAATGCAAATGTCAAAAGTACAAATTTCAAATTCCTGGCAATAATATTATTCAGGATGGAAAGCTTCTTAAATGCGGTTTTTGTGATGAAGAATGGTTTCATAACAAACTTACTACTGACACTGACATTCCCCTACCTAATAAAAATCAAGAAAAAAAGGTACAGGCGATCGCGAAGCCAAACAAAAACTCGATTGTTTTGATTGTCATATTTCTTTTAATAGCTCTGTTTGTGGGAATACTTTTTAATCGAGATCTGGTTCTAAGCAAATATCCAAACTTTGTTGGATTTTTTGAATCTGCAGACATCTTACGAGAAATTATTATACAAAATGCAAATTGGGTAAAAGAAATAATTCAAAATTTATTTAAAAAATAGACATGTTCCTGCCTGTTACTTGTAAAAATAAAATTGCAAAAATCTACAAAAAACCAAGTATGCAATCAGAGCTTATTTCTCAAGTGCTTTTTGGAGAAAAATTTATTATTAAAAAAAAAATAAAAAAATTTTATAAAGGCTACTCCTCTTACGATCGTTATCCTGGATATGTGCTTATTGATGATTTTCTAAAGGACAAAGAAAAAAAAAATTATAGAGTTAAAATAAAAAAAGCTTTTCTTTATAACTCATCTAATAATAAGATTTTAAAAAAATCATTACTATTTAATTCTAAAATTTCTATATCGGAATCTAAAAAGACTTTTGTAGAAATGAGTAATTATTTAATAAAAAAAAAATCTATCTCAAAAATAACAAAAAAATCTAATAACTATTTAAAAAATATTTATTTTTTTTTAGGTACTAGATACTTATGGGGAGGTAATAGTGTTGAAGGGATTGATTGTTCGGGTCTAGTACAAGAATTAATGAAAAGTGTTAATAAAAAATGTCCTAGAGATAGCAAAGATCAATCAATTTTTTTTAAAAAAAAAATTCCTCTTTCTAAAATAAAAAAAAAAGATTTAATATTTTGGAAAGGGCATGTTGCGATTGCATTGAATAAAAAATTATTAGTTCACGCTTATGGTCCTAAAAAAAAAGTTTTAATAATGCCCATACTTAAAACTATTGATCTTTTACAAAAGAAAAATTTAAGAATTTTATCAATCAAGAGACCTTAATGGATCATCTAGTTAACAAGAAAATTACAATCTCAGGAACTGTTCAGGGTGTAGGTTATCGATACTGGTTAAAAGAACTATGCGATACCAACAATGTAAATGGTTGGGTATTAAATAAAAAAAATGGAGAAGTGGAAGCTGTATTGATTAATACCGATGCGGCACTATTTAAAACCATCTTGTCTAATTGTTTTTTAGGGCCAAAAAAATCTATTGTTGAAAATATACTTGTGGAGGACTTTGCTTTAAAAAAAATTGAAACAAGCACCTTTGAAATTAAAAAATAAAAATACACTTAAAACGAGAACATTTTTTTGATTGATTCGGTCATGTTTTATGCCTAGTTTGTTCTAAACCCAAATCTAAATATAGTGGGTTCAAAAAATTTAAACCATAAATGATGAATCAACAAATAATCTCCGTTCTTGGGCCAACTAATACAGGCAAAACCCATTTTGCGGTTGAGCGAATGCTCCAATTTGAAACGGGAGTTATAGGGTTTCCACTTAGGCTATTAGCAAGAGAAGTTTACGATAAGTGCGTTCAAAAATTGGGAGCAAATAATGTTGCTTTAATTACAGGAGAAGAAAAAATTATTCCCCCTACTGCAAACTATTATTTATGCACTGTGGAGTCTATGCCCTTAGATCTGAACTTTGAATTTGTAGGAATTGATGAAATACAAATGTGCGCTGATCCAGAAAGAGGACACATTTTTACTGACAGACTGTTAAATTACAGAGGTGATAAGCTAACCATGTTTTTAGGTGCTGATACCATGAAAAATATTATCTCTGACTTGGTACCTTCAAGTGAATTTGTCTATCGTGATAGATTATCTAAACTTATTTATACTGGACATAAAAAAATATCTAGAATCCAACCGCGCAGTGCTATCGTTGCATTCTCTGTGGATGAAGTTTACGCTCTCGCAGAGTTTGTGAGAAGGCAGAGAGGTGGTGCAGCAATTGTGATGGGATCTTTAAGCCCCAAAACAAGAAATTCTCAAGTTGAACTATATCAATCGGGAGATGTTGATTTTTTAGTAGCAACGGATGCGATTGGTATGGGTATTAATATGGATATTGATCATGTTAGTTTTAATAGCATAAGAAAATATGACGGGAAAAAAATTAGAGGACTTAGAAACACGGAGATCGGTCAAATAAGCGGTAGGGCTGGAAGATATAAAAATAACGGAAGTTTTGGAATTACTGGAAATTGCGAAGCATTAACTAGTGAGCAGGTTGAGAAATTAGAAAATCATAAATTTGACAGTGTGATAAATATTTATTGGAGAAATTCTGATTTAGATTTTTCAAATATTTCTCGATTTACAGCAAGCATAAACCAACTTCCTTCTATTGCATCCCTAACTAGAAATAGAGAGTTAATAGATGAAAATATATTTAAATTTTTAGTTTCAGATTCCTCCTCTTTAAAATTTTCAAATAATGCAAACCATATTTCTATATTATGGGAATGTTGCCAGATACCCGATTTTACTAAAAGCTCTTACAATGAACACACTGAAATAATCACAAATGTTTTTCAGTTTTTAATATCTGACAAGGGTAAAATTACTAATGACTGGATGAAAAAACAGGTAGAAAGTTTAGACAATATGATTGGAAATATTGATGCAATAGCAAATAGAATATCTCATGTAAGGACATGGTCGTACGTAGCTAATAAAAGAAATTGGGTAGAAAATCATGACTACTGGATTGCAAAAACTAAGCACATTGAAGATCAGCTGTCTGACAAGCTGCATGAAGAACTTTCTAAAAGTTTTGTAGATAAAAGAGTTAGCATTCTTTCAAAAGGCATTAAACAAGATGTGGAACTAAAAACTAAAATTTCTGAAGAAGATGAAATTATTATTAACGGACAGTTAGTTGGAAAAATTAGCGGACTTAAAATCAATTTAGATTATTCTAAGACAGCGCTAGATACAGACATTAAGTCAATTAGAAAAGCTGCAAGAAATGGGGCTGCATCTGAACTGGCTAAAAGAGCTTTAGAAATAGCTCATTCATTAGAGCATTTTAAATTAGAAAAAGACAATCATGTTTATTGGAAAGGTAAAATTATTGGAAAAATTACTCCAGGTAGAAATTATCTAAATCCTGAAATTAAAATTATTTCCGATGAAAGTCTGCAGTCCAAGGATGAGCATATAATTGTATCGTCCATGTCACAGTGGTTAAAACAAGAAAAAGAAAGACTATTGCAAGATTTGATAAAAATTGAAGATCCTAAAATTGAAAACAGATTCGTTAGAGCGTTATGTTTTCAATTGTTTGAAAACAATGGGGTTCTCAAAAGAGAAAATGTTGATGATATTTTAAAACAGATTGATAAAAAAGAACGATACATATTTAGGCAGCTTGGAATTAAAATCGGCCGATATCATATCTATCAGCCTAGAATGATAAAGCCTGCAGCTATTACTTTTAAAGCCATTCTGTGGAACTGTTTTTACAATCTTTCAAAGAACGAAAGTCCTACTTTTGGTTTAAATTTTATTAAGAATTTTTCTAACCAAAATAAGGATTATCTTTTAATTTGTGGTTTTGAAACTTTTGATAATGTAATAATAAGAATAGATATTTTAGAAAGATTATTTTTAAAAATTATTGAACTAAGTAAACAGTATAAGTTTGAACTCAACAGTGAAATACTTAATCTACTTGGCTGTACTAAAGATGATTTTAAAGAACTAATGAAAAAAATGAACTATAAGTGTATCGTGAAAGAAGAAAAAATGTTTTTTAAATACTATTTGAGTAAAAATGTTTCCAACAAAAGTAAGCTAAAAAATACAAGCAGTCCTTTCGATGAGCTTAAAAAAATAAAAATTATTTGACAATGAGCTGGTTTTCAAAAAATAAACAAGATGCCAATTTTGAATCCTTGGAAACATCTGTAGCTACTTTATTAATACATGCAGCTAGGTTAGATGAAAACTATAGCCAAGATGAAAAATTAACTATAAATAAATGTTTAGTAGAACTGGGTTTTGGAGAGAACGACAAAGTTGAAAAATTAATAGACCGTTGTGAGGCCCTAGAAAAAGAAAGTAATCAAATTTTACACCTTACCCAAGAAATTAAAAAACTGAAGTATACCGATAGACTAAAAATAATTGAAGTGCTTGTTCAAGTTGTGTATGCAGATGGAAAAATGGATGAATTTGAGGATAATTTAATAAGAAGAGTTTGTGGCCTAGTTTATGTAGAGAATGCTGATGTAGGTCCTATCAAAGAAAATATTAAAAAAAAATTAACGTTATGACCTACGTAGTGAATGATAAGTGCATTAAATGCAAACTTACTGATTGTGTAGAAGTCTGTCCTGTTGATTGCTTTTACGAAGGAGACAATATGTTAGTAATTAATCCTGATGAATGTATTGATTGTGGTGTCTGCGAACCAGAATGTCCCATCGGTGCCATTGAACCTGACACGAATGATGGTGCTGAAAAACTTGTTTTGCTTAACAAAAAACTATCAGAAACTTGGCCTGTTATTACCAAAAAGAAAGATCCTTTGCCTGATTGGGAAAAGTTCAAGGATATGGAAAATAAACTAGACAAATATTACAGTGAAAAAGCTGGGCCTGGAGATAAAAAATAATTAAATATATTGAAAAGACAATAAATATAAGGTACTTCCTTCGCCTTACAAAAAACTCATGCTAAATAAATTAAAAAAAACTCTTTCCAAGGTAACTGGCAAAAAAAAGTCAAAACCAAAAGCAATAAAAGCTGTTAAGGTTAAGAAAGTTAAAGCTACTAAGGTTAAGAAAGTTAAAGCTACTAAGGTTAAGAAAGTTAAAGCTACTAAGGTTAAGAAAGTTAAAGCTGACAAAGTTGATCCTGTTAAAAAAGAAATTATAAATAAACCAGTTATTAAAACAGGTAGAGTATACACATCTCATTCTAGTCAAGATCCCTTAATAGAAATAAAAAAAATTAAAAAACAGGATAATGAAAAAAGAACTTATAAAATTAAAGATTACGTAATTTATCCAAAGCATGGAATTGGTCAAATCACAGCTGTTGAAAAAGACACCATAGCAGGAATTGATATTAACTTTTATAAAATTGAAATTACAAAAGATAAGTTGGTCTTAACTATTCCAACTAATCAGCAGGGTCATCTTAGATCTCTATCAAGTACAGGACAAGTTGCTAAAGCTATCTCTATCTTAAAAGGTAAAGCAAAAGTAAAAAGAACTATGTGGAGTAGGCGAGCACAAGAGTATGAGCAAAAAATTAATTCCGGAGAAATTTACCAAATTGCTGAAGTGGTAAGAGATTTAAATAAAAACACTGATATGCCAGTTGATCAATCTTACAGTGAAAGACAACTTTTTGAAAAAGCCTTTGAAAGGCTTTTGGGGGAAGTTACTGTAGTATTGGAAGCAACTGAAGAAGAGGCTAAAGAGAAACTAAATAAAGCCCTTGGTAAAAACCCTGAACAAGCTCTTGTCACATAAAAAAAACGCCCCCTAAGTAGAGAGCGTTTTTTTTGAAAACTAGATTAAAAACTATCTTTTTCTTTTCTTAGCAGTTTTCTTTTTAGCTGGTTTTCTTTTTTTAGCAGCTGGTTTTTTCTTAGCTACTTTTCTTTTAGTCGTTTTTTTAGCAACTTTTTTCTTTGCTGCTTTTTTTCTTTTTTTAGCCATCTTTGCTCTCCTTTTTAGTTTGGAGTTTCACTTAAAATTTTTTTTAAGTGATTCGTTATTAGAATCATATAAAAATAAATAACCTTCATTGTCAAACCTTAAATATTTTGAAAAATTCAAAAATAAAAAAATAAAAAATTCAATTTAGGGTTTAAAAAAAATAAAAAAATAAAAAATAAAATTGCGTTGCTATTAACGTTGATTTTAAAGGACTAAATGAAGATTCTTAAATCTATTTTTTTTTATAAAAACTATTTAAAAGGTTTTCGAAATTTTTTTTAATGATGTAGCGTTTCATTTTTAATGTGGGTGTAAGCATATTATTCTCTGCTGAAAAAGATTCTTCCAATATAGAAAAGTTTTTTATTTTTTCAATTGCTGCAAGATTTTCATTAGTTTTGTCGACAACTTCTTGAATTTTTTCTTTGGTGGGGTTTAATTCTTTATTTGCGACAATTAAAGATATTAAATAATTTTTATTGTCTCCATAAACAAATGCTTGATCAATTTCTGGATGATTGCATAACAAGTTTTCAATTTTAGCGGGAGAAATATTATCTCCGCCCAAAGTTACAATGATATCTTTTTTTCTATCAGTAATTTTTAAATAACCATCTGAATCAATTTCTCCAATATCTCCTGTGTATAGCCACTCATCAATAATGGCTTTTTTAGTTGCCTCCTCATTGTTCCAATATCCAAGCATAACGTTTTCACCTTTGACTAAAATTTCTCCATCTTCTGCAATTTTTACTTTACAATTTTTTAGCACCTTCCCTACCGTTTCTACTTTAATAGAATTAATAGGATTGCAACTGACCACTGGTGAGGTTTCCGTTAAACCATATCCTTGCATGGTCTTTAATCCAAGTGCATTTAGAAATAGTCCAATCTTTGGGTCTAAAGGTCCTCCTCCAGAAACAAATGTTCGAATATTTCCGCCTAGGCTTTGTTGGATTTTTTTTCTAACCAAAATAGTTAAGACAAAATTTAATATTTTTTCCATAAAAGAAATTTTTTGCTTTAAAATTATCTTGGTTCCAATTTCAATAGTTTTGTTAAAAATGATTTTTTTTAGATAACTTTCTTTATTTAATTTTATAAGAATTTTATTGTAAAAATTATTGTAAAATCTTGGTACGGCTGTCATAATAGTTGGAGCCGCTTCTTTTAAATTAATTAGCAATTTTTCTAAACTTTCTGCATAAAATACTTTCGCATTAAGAGCTATTTGTACAAATTGAATAGTATGCTCATAGGAATGGGACAGCGGTAGCCATGTTAAAAAAACGTGATTTTTTATTTTAATATCGCTCAGTAATTCTACCGCACCTTCGCAATTGCTCAAAATTCCTCCATGGCTTAAAACTACTCCTTTGGGATTTCCCTCGGTTCCAGATGTATAAATAATGCAAGCAGGATCTTTTCTAGAAAGAATATTTTTGTCAAAAGAAAAACAATTTTCTTCAGAAGATGTTTGTACTGCTGATGAGTATGAAATCAACTTTTCTCCAGAAAGATCTATTTCAAAAGGATCTAAATGAATAATAAAATTAAATGCATAATTTAAATTATTTTTTGCTTCTATAATTTTTTTTAGCAAAGCTTTACTAGAAACAATCAAACCAACAGGCTTGCAGTCGTTGATAATATGTTCGAAGTCTTTAACGGAATAGGTAGTGTAGTTGGGGACTGTCACCAGACCGTGACACATAATTGCAATATCTGAAATTAACCACTCAGGTCTATTTTCAGATACGAGCATGACCCTGTCTCCTTTTTTTATGTTTTGCTGAGAAAGAAAGTTTGCGAATGCAAAAACTTCTTTTTTTGTTTTTGCCCAGCTATAAATAAAATCGTTACCTGTTTCTTTGTTTTTTCTAACTAGTTGTATTTTGTGACTATTCTCTTCACTTTTTTCTAAAAAAAGCTCCGGTAAGCTTTTATAACTAGATATATTCATATTTTTAATGGTGCGGATGAACGGACTTGAACCGTTACACACTTGCGCGCATCAGATTTTGAGTCTGACGTGTCTACCATTCCACCACATCCGCAATAATTATTTGGGTAAGCAATTTTTAATCAAAATTGCCATCAAAAGCCAGATTATAAAAGTATCACCATGCTCCATGGTGTATGTTGCTCCAAAAGCCTTAGCAATACCTAAGATAATGTAGATAATGACTGGTGATAAGATAAGACTTATCAAGAGATCTTTAATTGTTCTGAAATAATTCATAGTAGTTATTATAATGGTAAAGATATAAATAGTAAAATTACAATGTTCAAAAATCTTTTAAAAAAAACTGTGGCTTTGGCAGCCCACAAAAGTGCTAAAATTTATCTAGGGATTGTTTGTTTTTTTGAAAGTATTTTTTTTCCCATTCCACCAGATGTCATGATTGTTCCGATGACAATTGCAAAAAGCAATGAATGGATTAAAATAGCATCGACGGCAACCATAACTTCCGTCATTGGTGGTTGCGTGGGATATGCAATTGGTAGTTTTTTTTACAAGGAAATTGGAATTCCTATTTTTGAATTTTATGGGTTTGATGGATTCGTAGCTTTTAAAGATCAAATATCTATTGGAAAAGGTTTCTGGGCTTGGGTAGTGCTTCTAGCTATAGCAGGATTTACTCCCGTTCCTTTCAAGCTTTTAACAATTTCTAGTGGATTTATTCATTTTAACTTTTTTGTTTTTATTTTTGTTTCTGCACTAACTAGAGGATGTAGATTTTTTATTTTAGCCGGTGTTATTAGATATTTTGGAAAAAAAATTGTTCCCTACATAGAAAAAAGGTCTATAAAAATTTTAATTATAATGTCAATTTTGCTTTTAATTGGGTTTGGTATTGCTTATTTAATTTATCAAAACTATGAGCACTTCCTAAAATAGATGAAGGCCTCAAGAACCCAAGTAATATTTGCCTTATTATTTATTAATATTTCTATTCTTTTATCAGCATACTACATTCAATATGTTTTAAAAGTTCCACCTTGTCCTATGTGTCAGTATCAAAGAATACCCTACTACTTAGCAGTAGTCATGCTGGGAGTATTTTTTTTTAATATTATGGATTTTAAAAAATTAATTTTAATTTTAATTTTTTTATCCTTCATAAACATTGCAATTAGTTTTTATCACATAGGTATAGAGCAGGGTTTTTTTAATGAACTAACTAGTTGTAAAGATGATTTGAGTGCTAATAATACTCAAGAACTATTAAAAGAATTAAGTAATAAGGGTATAGTGTCTTGTAAAGAAGTAAGCTTTAGGATTTTTGGCTTTTCCCTTGCGACATTAAATTTTCTTGTAAATATAGCTCTAATATTATTTTATTCTCTTATATTAAAATATGAAAAATAAAATTGAAGAGATGATAAGAGTAGATCACGCTGGGGAACGTGGTGCGATTAAAATTTATGATGGTCAGTTACTGGCCTTGCAGTTTCTTAAAGGTGATCCTGATTTGGAAAAAAAAGTTGCAGAAATGAAAGAGCACGAAAAAGAACATTTAAAATATTTTGAACAACAGTTAGCGGATAGAAAAATTAGACCCACTCTATTTCTCCCTCTGTGGGATTTGCTTGGAACTGCCCTTGGATTTGGTACGGCAGTATTAGGTAAAAAAGCAGCTATGCTCTGTACTGCTTCAGTAGAAGAGGTAATCGACAAACACTACTTAGAGCAAATTGATTATTTAAGTAAAAATGAAAAAAAGGAAAAAGATTTGTTGGCTAAAGTTAAAAAATTCAGACAAGATGAGCTAGATCATCGCGATATTGCTTATGAAGAAGGGGCAAGCAAAGAAGGTGCCTACGGATTGTTGGATGTAATTATCAAAACAGGATCCAAAGTAGCGATAGAAATATCAAAAAAAATTTAAATCTTAAGGCTCCAAACCAACATCCCAATAGAGGTAGTCTATCCAGCTTTGATGTAAAAAATTAGGTGGAAAATTTCTTCCATTTTTATGTAATTGTTCGTCTGTAGGCCTATAAGGCTTAATTTTGGGATGCATTCCACATTCACCACAAAGCTTGTTTCCTTTTTTAACATTACAAGTTGTGCAAGCTGTAACAACATTTTCCCATGAAGTAATACCGCCTTTAGATTTTGGTATTAAGTGATCAAAAGTTAGGTTTTTTACATCACTACAATAAAGACATGAAAACTTATCTCTTAAAAAAACATTAAATCTTGTAAAATTTGGATGCTCGGATGGCTTGATAAAAGTTTTAAGAGAGATGACACTTGGCAATTTCATAGAAAAGGAGGGGCTTCTGATTTCTCTATCGTATTCAGAAACTACATTGACTCTATCTAAAAAAACATCTCGGACTACATCTTGCCAACACCACAAAGACAAAGGGTAATAACTTAGAGGTCGGTAGTCAGCATTCAAGACCAACGCAGGACATTTTTCTAGTGGAAGTTCATTAGTATGACTAATAATCATGAGATGAAAACTATCTAAGTTTTACTATATCTTCAAGAAAAACTTTTTATAAATCAACTTTTAGTTTTAAAAAATTTAACCCCGCACTTAAACCTTCGGGTGTTATGGAGTGGCCACAATTTTCAAAAACTTTATATTGAATGTCTATAGATTTTTTTTTTAAAAGTTCATAACTCGCATACATTTCTTCTAATGGAATAACAGTATCTGTGGTTCCGTGTAATAAAAGAATAGGACATTGGGAAAGTATATTTTTTTCTAAAAAATTAAAATCATATACTTTTCCTGAATAACCCAAGACTCCTGCAATTGGATTCTTATAGGACAGTGCAAGCTGCAATGACATCATGGTTCCCTGACTAAATCCCATGAGATATAAATCTTTTTTTTCTAATCCTTGTTCTTTTAGTTGTGTATTAATAAATTGATCTAGTAATTTCAAAGAGGATTGAAATTCTTCAATTATTTTTTCTTGGGAGGTTTGCATTAAATCAAACCATTCAAAACCTGATGGACTAATTTGGCAAGGAGTAGGAGCATTAGGCGCAACAAAACAAAAGTCGGGAAGAAATTTTTGCCAATATTCTCCTATGGATAATAAATCACTACAGTCTGCTCCATACCCGTGAGACAAAATTACCATTTTTTTTGCTTGGGCAGAATTAGAGTTTAGTTTTTTAAAGTGTAGAGACATTAGATTTTATCTATCATTATAAAAATATTATGTTAATTACTACTTATGAGTCAAAATACACTGAGCTTCATAGCTATACTTGTTATTCTAGCAGTATTAATTGTTTTAATACGTGGTTTAAAATCTTTTTTTAAAGGTGGAGCTATTGAAGAAAAAAGAAAAAGTAACCAGTTAATGCAGCTAAGAGTCTTTCTGCAGTTTTGCGCCATAATAATATTAATGGCACTGGCATTTATATACGGTAAATAATTAAAAATTTTTAATCCAGCTAATGAATTCTTTGTCTGCAAAATCTATAGACCCAACAATCCTAGCAAATTCCTTACCTTCCTTGTTTATCAATAAAGTAGTGGGAACTCCCCTAAGTCTAAGTTTTTTAGTAACTTTTAAATCTTTGTCAAAATAGCTATCAAAATTTTTAATTTTTAAATCATCTAGAAACTGTTTAGATTTTTTGTACTCAACGGTTTCTACATTGACTGCAATAATTTCTACATATTTCGGACCTAAAATATCTACCAATCTATCCAGGGAGGGCATTTCTTCCTTGCAAGGAGCACACCAGGTAGCCCAAAAATTTATAACCGTGATTTGTTTATTAAAAATAACATCAATATCACTTGCTGTTTTTTTATCTTCTAGAGTTATTTTTGGAAAATCTTTTGGTTTTTCGTGTAAAATTATATTTTTTGAAGGTACGGGGATATTTGGTTGAGATAAGCAATAATTAGTAATAAGTAATAATAAAGCAATTAAAATACTTAACTTTTTTGAAAAAATTGTAAAAATACTCATAGACAACAAATACAGTATTTCGAAATGAAAAAAACAAAAAAAAATTCTGTTTGGGGCACTAGAATGAAATCGGAAGTTTCTTCTGTTCTTCAGGCTGCCAATTCTTCTATCGAAATAGATAAAAGATTGTATCAAGAAGATATTCAAGGATCTATTGCTCATTGCACCATGTTGGCAAAAAGAAAAATTATTGATGTAAAAAAATCTAAAAATATTATTGCAGGATTAAAAAAAATAGAACAGGAAATTAATAAGAAAAAATTTAAATTTGAAATAAAAAATGAAGATATTCATTTAAATATTGAAAAGAGACTATTTGAAATCATAGGTTCGGATGCTGGCTTCCTACATACTGCCAGATCAAGAAATGATCAAGTTACTACCGATTTTAAATTATGGATTAAAAAATCTTCTTACGAAATGAAAAGTCTAATTCACCTGCTAATAAAAGATTTTGCAAATCTTGCTAATAAAAATATTGACGTTGTCATGCCAGGATTTACTCATTTAAAAAATGCTCAGCCTGTTCTGTTCTCTCATTATCTTCTAGCTTATGTTGAGATGTTTAAGAGAGATCACACTAAATTTCAAAATGTCATAGACAATTTAGATGAAAACCCATTAGGATCCGGTGCTCTGGCTGGAACCTCATATAATATCGACAGAAACTTAACTACCAAGCTATTGGGATTTAAGTCTCCTACAAAAAATTCAATCGATTCCGTTTCGGATAGGGATTATGCTATAGAATTTTTATTTGTATCCAGTTTATGCGCCATGCATCTTTCTAGACTAGCTGAAGAAATTATTCTTTGGAATTCTGATTTGTTAAATTTTATTAAAATTAAAGATAGCTTACTGACAGGTTCTTCAATGATGCCTCAAAAAAAGAATCCGGATTCTGCAGAATTAATTAGAGGGAAGACGGGTGGTATTTATGGAAACTTAAATGCTCTGCTTGTAACGATGAAAGGATTGCCGTTATCTTATTTCAAAGATATGCAAGAAGACAAGGTAGCTGTGTTTAATACTTATGATAATTTAAAATTAAATCTCAAACTTGCAAGCCAATTGATTAAGGGCATCGTGCCCAACAAACAAAAGCTTTTTCATGCAGCACAAGATGGATTCACTACCGCCACTGATTTTGCAGATTATTTAGTTAAAAAAGGAATTTCTTTTAGAGATGCATACAAAAAATCGGCTGAACTGGTTAATATAGCTGAAAAAAAAGGCCTTAGATTAGATCAATTAGATTTTAAAACTGTAGCAAAAGTAGATAAATTAATTGAAAAAGATGTAATGAAAATTTTTGATATAAAAAATTCAATTGAAAAAAAAATTTCTTACGGTGGAACTGGAACTAAAAATGTTGTTAGTATGATAAAAAAAATTAAAAAAGAATTTAAATGAAAAGCTTATTGATCGTCATTATATCTAGTGTTGTTTTCTTTTCTTGTGGAAAAAAAGGACCTCCTGTATATGAGGAAAAAAAAACTACCTCTACTAATATAATTCAGAAATATTTTTCTTAAACAATGAATTTAATAAAATACAGAGGTAATGATCTCTATTTTGAGAATGTCTCCGTCAAAAAAATTGCCAATAAAAACATAACACCCTTTTACCTCTATTCTTTTGAGCAATTAGAATATAATTTTAATTTTTTTCATAAGTCTTTTAAGTCTATTAATCCACTTATCTGCTTTGCCGTTAAATCAAATACCAATTTAGTTTTCTTGAAAAAACTAAAAAAACTTGGGTCTGGAGCGGATGTGGTATCTATTGGAGAGCTACAACTTGCTCTAAAAGCTGGAATCAATGCACGAAAAATAGTTTTTTCAGGAGTTGGAAAAACAACAGAAGAACTGTCCTACGCAGTATCTAAAAAAATTTTACTAATTAATACAGAATCTGAAAATGAGATTAATGAAATTGTTAAAATTGCCAAATCAAAGAAAAAAATAGTTGCAATTGGTATCAGATTAAATCCAAACATTTCAGCAAAAACTAATAAAAAAATATCTACTGGTAAAAAAAGTGATAAGTTTGGAATTAGCCTTGATAAGTGTTTTAAGATTCTTAAAAAAAATAGCAATAATAAGAATATTAAGATTGAAGGGTTAAGTGTTCACATTGGAAGCCAAATTAAAGAGTTAGCTCCTTTTAAAAAAACCTTGAATGTTATGCATAAATTTCTTTTGAAATTAAGAAATCAAGGAATTTTAATTACATATTTGGACTTAGGTGGTGGCATGGGAATACCTTATTCAACATCAGAAACAGAATTTGATCTAAAAAAATATGCTAATCTTGTTCATGCATTTAACAAAAATCATAAATGTAAAATTATATTTGAGCCAGGAAGATATATGTCTGCCAATACAGCTCTTTTAGTTTCTAAAGTAACCTATATTAAAGAAATTCAAGATAGAAATTTTGTAATACTAGATGCGGCAATGAATGATTTAATGAGACCGGCATTGTATGGTGCAAAACATGATATTTTGCCCATCCAAAAAGATAAGAAAAAATTCAATAGAAAAATAGAATTTGTGGGCCCTATATGTGAAAGCACCGATAAATTTATTACTTACAATAACTACCCCAGGCTAAAAGAAGGTGGATATGTTTGTTTCACAAATGTTGGAGCTTATGGAAGATCTCTTTCATCTAACTACAACGTAAGACCATTGGCAGCAGAGATAGCTATTAATAAAAAATCTTACACTGTTATAAGACCTAGACAAAAGCTAAAAGATCTTATCAAATAAAGACATTGTGAATTTTTTACGCTCTTTAGTATTCAATTTTTTTACTTACGTGGGAATAACCATTGCTTGTATTGTATCCCTTCCCACTCTTCTTCTTCCGAGAAAAAAATTTTTGAGTAAGATTTCTTATTTCTTAGGATATTACTTAGTTTTTCTAACTAAATATATATTGGGAACCCAAATAGAATTTGTTGGAATGGACAAAATACCGAAAGATAAAAAATTCTTTATAGCTTCGGCTCACCAATCGATGCTTGAAACTTTTTTATATAATTTCTTAGTGCCAGATTGTACTTTTGTAATTAAAAAAGAATTACTTTCGATACCTTTGTATGGTCTGTATTTAAAAAAATTAGAATATATCTCAATCGATCGAGGAAAAACCACTAAGGATAACGTTAGTTCTTTTGGTCAAATTTTTGATCGAATTCAAGAAAGTAACCGAACATTAATTATTTTTCCACAAGGGACCAGAGTTCATCCAGAGGAGCAACCTATGTTAAAAAAGGGGGCTAGCCGCATTTATCAAGGTCTAAATATTAGCTGTATTCCCGTCAAATTAAATACAGGATCTGTTTGGCCTCGCAATAGTTTTTATAAATATCCTGGAAAAATTATATTTGAGTTTAAAGATTCTATAGAGCCAGGATTGGATAGTGCTACTTTTACAAAAGAATTAGAAAGAAAAATTTACAACTAATTTTTTCTTCCAAAATTAGAAGCTTTTGTATCCTGTCCTGCCTTAACTACTTTTGCTCTAATGCTTCTAGTTTTCTGAAAAAAATTAAATAATTGTTTTTTATCGTTATTTTGGATAGCTGTTTCCAAATGCTTGAGATCTTTGCTAAATCTTTTGAGCATAAATAAAATTTGTCTTTTGTTCCCTATCATAATGTCTCTCCACATAGTTGGGTCTGAAGAAGCTATCCTAGTAAAATCTCTAAATCCACTTGCACTAAATTTAATAACCTCGGACTTAATCTTGGCCTCTAACTTAGATGCGGTTCCTACAATATTGTAAGCAATTAGATGAGGGATATGACTAGTGATAGCCATAATATTATCGTGACTTCGAGCATTCATTGAAGTTACTTTGCTGCCAAATTTGGTCCATAATTGTTCAATTTTTTTTTGATCTTTCTTTTTGCTTAACTTGCAAGGAGTAGTGATAAACCACCTGTTCTTAAATAAGTTTAAAAAACCTGATTTCGGACCACTCTCTTCAGTACCTGCAATGGGGTGTCCTGGAATAAAGCTAGATTTTTTATTTAAAATTTTTTCTGATAATTTAATTATATTAGATTTTGAAGATCCCACATCTGTAATGATTGCACTGATAGGTGCATGATCACGAATAGTTTTAAAAATTGGCTCGTAGGCGCTAAGGGGCGTACAAATAAAAATAATATCCGTGTCTTTGCAACATGCTTTTAAATTAGAGGATATTTCATTTGCTAATTTAAGGAACTTTATATCCCTAAGTGCTTTAGAAGAAACATCACAAACGCTAATGTTTTTAGCTAATTTTCTTTTTTTAATTTCTCTTGCTATAGAGGATCCAATCAAGCCACACCCAACGATGCTTATTTTATTAAACATTAAAAAATCCTATCCAACAGCTTAATAAACAGCCTGCACTCTTGCGCATTCCCAACTGTTACTCTTAAGCTATTTTTAATTTTGTAGTTATTCATTTTTCTTAAAATAATTTTTGATTGAGCAAATTTTTTAAAAACATTATTAGCATCACAAGATTTGTCAAATTGCATTAGAAAAAAATTAGCAGAAGGGAAATTGCAATTTATTTTTTTTTCTTTTAATTTTTTATATATTTGCAAACTCCAAATATTGTTATGTTTTATATTTTTTTTAATCCACTTGGTATCTTTCAGTGAAGCCACACCTGCTGCCTCAGCTCCTGCTGTTACGTTAAAGGGAGGCTTTACATTCATTAAAGAAGAAATAACATCTTTAGATGCGTACCCCCACCCTAAGCGCAAGCTGGCTAATCCATAAATTTTTGAAAAAGTTCTCGTCACTAAAACATTTTTACTATTTTTAAAAAGCTCTAGTCCTGATGTATAATCTTTAGTTTGCATATATTCACAGTAAGCATCATCTATTAACAACAAAACTCGAGAAGGGAGCTTGTTGCGAAGAGTTTTTAGTTCCGACTTGTTTAAATATGTTCCTGTTGGATTGTTGGGGTTGGCTAAAAAAACAATTTTCGTTTTTTTAGTAACGCACTTTAAAATTGCATATATGTCCGTTTTAAAATTTTTTTCTTTTGCAGCTACAACTTTGGCTCCATTGATTTGAGAATAAATTCTATACATTAGGAAACTAAATTGAGGAACAATCACTTCGTCTTTTTTTTCTAAAAAAGCTTGGCATGCAAAACTTATAATCTCATCTGACCCACAGCCCACTATTATTCTATCTTGGTTAAGTTTAAATTTGCTGGCAATTGTTTTTTTTAACAAACTGCTGTTTGAATCTGGGTACTTGGAAATTTTATTTTTTGTTTTGATAAAAGCTTGCAGTGCTAAAGAAGAACAGCCCAAAGCAGACTCATTAGAAGATAGCTTGATTGACTTGGTCACTCCAGGTATTTTGGAAAGTCCGCCTTCATATCTCTGAGTTGTTATTTTTTTTGCTTTAGGAAAGTTCATTTCAAAATAATTAGTTAATTTTCTTCATACAATATGTATTACTGTTTATCAAAAAATCATTGATTGTTTGACAATAAATTTGCCTTTTAGTACAACTTCATTCGATGATTTAACCGAATTGCGAGCCAAACTGCTAAAGAAGAAAGCCATTAATAAAATAATTTTATTTGAAATGAATTTAAATTTTAACAATATTAAAAAAATTACCCTTGATAAGACCCTAGCTTTAGACTGCGGTGTAGAATTAAATGGGTTCGATATTGCCTACGAAACTTACGGGACTCTCAATGAAAACAAGAGTAATGCAATTCTTGTATTCCATGCTCTCTCTGGTGATCAATTTGCAACAGAAACAAATACTGTAACTGGCAAAGATGGTTGGTGGAGTTATGCAATTGGTAAAGGGAAAGCTGTAGATACTAATAAATATTTTGTGATATGTGCAAATGTTTTGGGCGGATGTATGGGGAGTACTGGTCCAAAAGAAATTGATCCCTCCACAGGCAAACCTTATGGATTAAATTTTCCAGTAGTTACCATTAAAGATATGGTTTCTGCTCAAGTTCATTTACTTGACTACTTGGGTATCAAGAAAACTTTATCTGTCATTGGCGGTTCAATGGGTGGAATGCAAGCATTGCAGTTTTGTACTCTTTTTCCAGAACGTACGTTCTCATCAATTCCAATTGCATGTGCAGCAAGTCATTCTGCTCAAAACATTGCATTTAATGAGCTAGCCAGGCAAGCTATTATGGCTGACCAAGAGTGGGATGGTGGAAACTACTTAACTTCAGGAAAAATACCCAGAAAAGGATTGGCAATTGCTAGAATGGCTGGACACATTAGTTATTTATCAGAGCAAGGATTGCAGAATAAATTTGGAAGAAAGCTTCAAGAAAAAAGTGATCTCAAGTTTTCTTTTGATGCTGATTTTGAAGTAGAAAGTTATTTAAAATATCAAGGATATTCTTTTGTCGATAGGTTTGATGCAAATTCTTACATGTATATTACAAGAGCTATGGATTACTTTGATTTGTATAAAGCAAATAATGGGAATCTATCCAGTGCATTTAAAAATTCAAAAATTAAATACTGTATTGTTTCATTTTCAACTGATTGGCTCTACCCTACTTCTGAGAGCAAAAAAATTGTCATTGCCCTAAATGCAATTGGAGCAGAAGTTAGTTTTGTAGAAATTGTTACCAATAATGGTCACGACTCTTTTTTAGTCAATGAACCAGCTTTCTTCAATACCTTAAAGGGTTTTTTAGATTCTGCATATGAGGATTTTAAAAATGAAATTTGAAGATGATATTTTATCTGGATTAATAGATATTAACTCTAGAGTTCTTGATGTGGGATGTGGTGACGGAAGTTTATTGCTTCATCTTAAAAAAAATAAACGTGTAGACGGAAGAGGTTTGGAAATTGATCAAAAATTAGTTCAAGAAAGTGTGGCCAAAGGTCTTGCGGTTATAGAGGGTGATGCAGAAAAAGATTTAGTTGACTATCCTAGTAATTCATTTGATTTTGCAATCTTAAATCAATCTCTGCAGCAATTTTACGATCCCAGGAAAGTTGTTAATGAACTTTTGAGAATAGCAAAAAGTGCTATTATCACCATTCCTAATTTCGGATATTGGAAAGTTAGATTAAGCTTGCTAGTGAAAGGAACTATGCCAGTTACTGAAAATCTTCCTAATTTTTGGTACAATACTCCAAACTTGCACATGTGTACTATCAAGGATTTTCACAATTTGTGCGAATTGGACAATATCAATATAATAAAATCTATTTCGGTCTCTTCTGGTAAAATTGGGAACATTCAAAAAAGCAATTTAGAAATAAAAAATTTAACGTCTGAAATTGGAATTTTTTTAGTAAAAAAAAGTTAAGCTAAACCTGTTCAGCACTGCTTCTTTTTTTAATAAATGAAAATTTTTTTGGCTCAGAGTTTGCATAAATTCTTTTTGTGGCAACACATAAATAGAATCCATTAAAAAATCTCCAAAAATAAGAGCCTATTTTTTCTAAAAAAAATCTATTATTTAAAAGCAATTTGCTATTCCAGCTTGGAAAATAAACCAACCGATCGGCAGATTGTACTTCAAAAAAGTTGTCTTCTAAAATACGAACAATTTGGTTTTTAGAAAAACCAAACCCTGATGAAAAAGGACTTTTAGATGAAAAGCTCCATGAAGATTTTTTATTGGGAAGTATAATGTAAATTTTTCCTTCTGGTGCAAGAACTCTCCACAATTCTCTTAAGGTTTTTTTTAAGTTTTCTGAATGTTCCAAGCAATGAATACAGATAATATGATTCAAAAAAAGATCTTCAATGGGTAGCTGTTCCTCATCTAACAATACATTAGATAGTCTTTCATTTATAATATTTTTTTTAATTCCCATTCGTTGAGAAAAAAAATTAAATATAGATACTTTTTTTTTAGGCAAAAGAGATAGGTAGGGCTCTCCAAAACCAAAGCTTCCTAGCTTCTCTCCATCGTGCAAATAGATGTATTTTTTTAATTTGGAATAAATTCTATCTTGAACGGCCTTGCCTAATTCGGATTGATAAAATTTCTCTAGTTTAATAATATCTTGATACATTGGGTCTTATATAATACAAAAAAAACTTAATGATTGTAAATGTAATTCCATGCTTATCTGACAACTACTCCTATTGTATTGTAGATCCCGATACTAAAAAAGTAGCAATCGTTGATCCGGCAGAATTTGATGCTGTAGATTCTTTTTTAGAAAAAAATAATTTATCTTTGGATTTTATATTAAATACACATCATCATGGAGATCATGTCGATGGAAACCAATCTTTGAAAAAAAAATATAACTGTAAAATTGTAGGATTTGCTCCTGACCACAACAGAATACCAGGAATTGATATATTGCTAGATGATAGTCAAATTTGGAAATTTGCTAATACCGAAGTAGAGGTGCATCATGTACCAGGGCATACCTCTGGACATATTTTTTATTATTTCAAAAAAAATAATTTAGCTTTTGTTGGAGATGTCGTTTTTTCTTTGGGGTGTGGAAGAATTTTTGAAGGTACCTATGAAGAGATGTTTGCTTCAGTAGACCAAATAAAAAAATTGCCTTCAGAAACAAAAGTGTTTTGTGGTCATGAATATACAAAATCAAACCTGGCATTTTGCATTTCTGTTGATCCAGATAATGATGATTTAAAAAAAAGAGCTACTGAGATAGAGAGCCTAAGAAGACAGAATAAGCCTACTATTCCAACTACTATTAGCATGGAGCTTAAAACTAATATTTTTTTCAGACTAGACGACCTTGCGGTTAGAAAGTCTCTTTCATTAAACAATGCTACAGACCTAGAAGTCTTTACAAAACTGAGGAAATTAAAGGATAATTTCTAGTATTTGCTGATCTAACGCCTTGACATGGTAAGCTTGCTGGATATATTGCCTCTACTTTAAAAAACATACAATGACTTTTGCAGTAATACATACAGGTGGAAAACAATACAAAGTATCAGCTAATGATACGTTGCGTTTAGAAAAAATTTCTGGCGAAGCTGGAAACGTAGTTAACTTTGATCAAGTATTACTTACAAACAAAGATGATAATATTGAAATTGGAGCTCCACTTTTAGAAGGAGCAAAAGTTGAAGGCGTTGTTGTTAAACAAACCAAAAATAAAACAGTTATATCTTTTACAAAAAGAAGAAGACAGAATTCAAGAAGAAAAAAAGGGCATAGGCAGCAAGTTTCAGTAATCCAAATTATGAAGATATTTGGAAAAGATGGAAAAATTCTATCTGAAGCAGATAAGAAAGTTGAAGTTGGCGTTATAGCTAAAACCAAAGCCTCTATTGCTAAGGAAAAAGAAACAAAAACTAAAGATACGGTTGTATCTAAAAAAAAATAAACTAAAATTATAATATTATGGCAACGAAAAAAGCAGGTGGTTCTACAAGAAACGGTCGAGATAGTGCTGGTAGAAGATTAGGAGTCAAAAAATATGGCGAACAATCAGTTATTCCTGGTAACATTATCTTACGACAAAGAGGCACTAAAATGCATCCTGGTCAAAATGTTGGAATGGGAAAAGATCACACAATTTTTGCAAAAGTAAGCGGTAGAGTCAAATTTCAAACTAAAAAGTTTGGAAAAAAATACATTTCTGTCATTCCTCACTAGATAAACACTTCTTTTTTTAAGAAGCAATTCCCCTATAATTCCCTAAATTATGAAATTTTTAGATCAAGCTAAAATTTATGTAAAAGCTGGAAATGGCGGAAGTGGTCTTTCAAGTTTTAGAAGAGAAAAGTTTGTTGAATTTGGGGGTCCTAATGGGGGTGATGGAGGATCGGGAGGATCTATTATTTTAAAATCTGTGAATGGCCTTAATACTTTAATAGATTTTAGATATGCCCAACATTTTAAAGCAGGTAATGGAGAAAAAGGAGGGTCTAGCAATAAGACAGGTCATGGAGGGAAAAACCTAACGTTACGTGTTCCTCTTGGAACCCAAGTATATGCAGAAGATAAAAAAACTTTAATTTATGATTTTACTAAAGAGGATGAAGAATTTATTTTGGCCAAAGGAGGTTTTGGAGGAGCTGGAAATACAAAATTTAAAAGTTCTACCAATCGTGCACCCAGAAAATTTACCAAAGGTAAACTTGGTGAGGAAATTTCAATATGGCTGGAATTAAAGATTATTGCAGATGTTGGGTTGATCGGATTTCCTAATGCAGGAAAATCTAGTTTTTTGAACATATCGACTAGAGCTAGACCAAAAATAGCCAATTATCCATTCACTACAATAAATCCAAATTTAGGAGTAGTTCAAATTGATGATAAAGAAATTGTATTAGCCGATATCCCTGGGTTAATTGAAGGTGCGCACAAAGGGATAGGACTTGGAGATAAATTTTTAAAACATATTGAAAGATGCAAAAGTTTATTACACATTATAGATATAAATGAAGATGATTTGATTAGACAATACAAGGTAATCAGAGAAGAATTAAAACAATATAGTGAAAAACTTATTAAAAAAAAAGAAATAGTAGTATTTAATAAAATTGATTTACTAGAAGAAAGAGAAAAAAATGAAAAACTTAAAGAATTTAAGAAATTTTTTAAAAAGAAGTTTTATGAAATTTCTATTCTCAAAAAAGAAAATATTAATACAATATTAAGAATTTTATAATGAATATTTTAAACTCAAAACTATTGATAATTAAAATTGGCTCTTCTACGTTGGTAGATAAGACAGAAAATTTTAAGAAAGATTGGATAAACAAGTTAATTGATGATGTCCATTTTTTGATCAAAAAAAAAATTAAAGTTATCATAGTAACTTCTGGGGCTATTGCCTTGGGTTGCAAGCTTTTAAAAAAAAATAAAAAAAAATTAAAGCTTAAAGAACATCAGGCAATTGCTGCAGTTGGACAAATAGAATTAATGAATTTGTTTAAAAAATCATTTTTAAGAAAAAAAATAAAAATTGCACAGATTTTACTTACCTTAGAAGATACAGAAAATAGAAGAAGGTCTTTAAATGCAAAAGATACCATTTCTAACCTACTTGAAATGAACATTGTTCCTATTGTAAATGAAAACGATACTACAGCGACCTCTGAAATCAGATATGGTGATAATGACAGACTTGCAGCAAGAGTTGCTCAAATAATTAATGCTGACACGCTCATTATGCTTTCTGATATTGACGGACTGTATTCTAAAAACCCAAATCAATTTAAGGATTCTGTCTATATAAAAAAAGTTACAGAAATTAATGAATCCATAAAAAAAATAGCAACCAAAAGTATTAGCGATTATGGGACGGGTGGAATGATTACTAAAATTGAAGCTGCAAAAATTTGTATGGACGCAGGCTGTAATATGCTTATTGGATCCGGGACGATAAATAATCCTATTCAAAAAATGATTAAGAATAAAAAATTTACCTGGTTCGTTCCAAAGATAAATTCTCATAATGCAAAAAAAAGATGGATCATGGGGACTATCAAAACAAAAGGATCTGTTTTTGTAGATCAAGGGGCTGCCCGAGCTATCATTAATGGGAAAAGTTTATTGCCAGTAGGAATAGTAGATACCAATGGTACCTTTCAAAGAGGGGATACCGTATCTATTTTTGGCGCTCACAAAAAAAAATTGGGAATAGGAGTAACCTCTTACTCTAATAATGATATTAAAAAAATTAAAGGTCTTAAAAGTGATCAGATAAATAAAATACTTGGATATTCTTCACGTGGAGAGGTAATTCATATAGATAATTTAGTAAGAGAAGAAAAGAATGAAAAAAAATAACTACTTAGAACAACTAGGTAAAAAAGCTGTAGTAGCATCTAATACGATAGTACACTTAACTGAAATCCGCAAAAATAAGGCGTTGAAAGATTATATTGGTGAAATAAAAAAAAATAAAAAAGCAATTCTTAAGGCCAATGAGCTAGATATTAAAAATGCTAAAATCAAAAAAATCAAAGCAAATATAATAGAGCGGTCAATTTTAAATAATGATAGAATTGAAAGCATCATCCAGTCAATTAAAGAAATAATAAAACTTAAAGATCCTACTAATAAAATTATAAGCTCCACTAAACGACCTAATGGTCTTGTTATCCAAAAAATAACAATGCCAATTGGAGTAATTGGTGTCATTTATGAGGCGAGACCTAATGTTACTGCAGATGTTTCTATTCTTTGTTTTAAGTCTGGTAACTGCGCTATTCTTCGTGGCGGAACAGAAGCTTTTTATTCCAATACCATTTTGTGCAATTTGTTTAGAAAAATATTAAAAAAAAATAAAATTAACCCTGATTGCATTCAACTTATAAATAAAACTAATAGAGATTATGTGGATTATTTATTATCCAATATGAGATCTTATATCGACGTAATAGTTCCAAGAGGTGGGAAAAGTCTTGTTAAAAAAGTATTAGATTTATCCAAAGTTCCCGTCATTGGTCATTTAGAGGGACTTTGTCATATATATGTTGATGCAAAAGCCAGCTTAGAAATGTCTAGGAAAGTTGTATTTAATGCAAAGCTTAGAAGAACTAGTATATGCGGAGCAGTTGAAACTTTATTGATCCATAAAAAAGTTGTGGGCACACACTTACTACCTATTCTAAATTTGCTACATAAGAGTGGTTGTAAAATTATAGGTGATAAAATGGTCAAGAAGCACTTTGCTAAAGCTAGCCTTGCAAAAGAAGTGGACTGGAAGACTGAATATTTAGACTCTATTATTTCAGTTAAAGTTGTAGATAGTATAGATGAAGCCATTTCACATATTCACAAATATGGAACAAACCATACGGAATCTATTATTACTAATAGCAAACAAAGTGCACAAAAATTTTTAAATGAAGTTACAAGTTCAATAGTCATGCATAATACTTCTACCCAATTTGCAGACGGATATGAATTCGGTCTTGGTGCTGAAGTGGGAATTTCTACAAACAAACTTCATCCAAGAGGACCTGTTGGATTAGAACAGCTAACCTCATACAAATATATTGTTAAAGGCAAAGGCCAAATCAGAGCTTGAAACTAAGAATCCAAAATAACTTAGGAATTTTAGGGGGAACTTTTGACCCACCACACAAAGGTCATTTGCATATATCCAAACTAGTTATTAAAAAATTGTATCTTACAACTTTGTATTGGGCTATCACCAAACAAAACCCTCTTAAAAAAACAACACCACATAATAATGAAAATAAAAGAAAAACACTATGTAGGCAGCTGACAAAGAGTGAAAAAAAAATAAAATTATTCAATACAAGTGATGTTAAAAATTCTAACCTTACTATAAATATTCTACGAAAAATAAAAAAAAAAATTACTAAAAAAACAAATTTGTTTTTTATTATAGGTGCGGATAATTTGGTTCAGTTACATCAATGGAAAGATTATAAAAAAATATTTTCTTTATGTACTGTGGTAGTCATGAATAGAATTGGTTATAAAAAACCTGCACTAACTTCTCCCGCAGCTAAAAGATTTAGAAAAACAAAAATAAGCTTGAATACTTTGCTTAAAATAGGCCCTAAACAAAAGGAATGGGTGTATATTAACAACAAAGGTATTAATGTATCTTCTTCAAGACTTAGAATTAGTTTATATAAATAATTATTAAAATGGTAAGTGAAAAAAAAACAAGTTTAGTATCAATAATTAAAAAAATACTAGATGACAACAAGGCAACAAATATTGTTACAATTGACTTGAAAGACAAAAGTTCAATTGCTGATTATATGATTGTAGCAAGCGGAACTTCCTCTAGACACATACAGTCAATTACAGAAATAACCGCGCAAGAGTTGAAAAATATTGGAATTAAAGGTTGTAATATTGAAGGGCAAGAAAGCGATGACTGGAAGCTACTAGATGCAATAGAAGTGGTGGTTCATATATTTCATCCAGAAAAACGATCTTTGTATAATCTTGAAAAAATGTGGGAAGACATACTCCCTCAGCAAAATATTACCATTTAAATGAAGGTCACAATTTTGTGCGAAGGACGAATTAATAAAGGTCCTGAGAAAGAATTGTGTACGCTCTACCAACAAAGAATAAATTCTATAAAACAAAGTGGTTTTAGCAATTTTTCAATCAAACAGTCTACATCAAAAGAAATTATCAAAATGATTAACAACAAAAATAGTAACACTAAAATATTAATCCTAAGTGAAATTGGAAAAATATATTCTAGTACAGAATTCTCAAAATACATTCAGAAAACATTAAACAATGGCATTAAAGAGCTATATCTTCTCATAGGAAAACCAGAGGGAATTTCGGTCAATACAGGAAAATGTGAAAAAATATCTTTAGGTAAAATGACTTTTCCCCACTCTTTATCTAGAGTAATTTTGTGTGAACAATTTTACAGATGTGCTACAATTATAACTAATCATCCATATCATAAATATTAAAACATATGAGACTCTTTATAAGGTTAATTTTAGTATTTCTAGTTTTGCTTGTTCCTAGCGCAAGTTCTAAAAACACACATCCTCTTTATGAAAAGTTAGATTTATTTAGTGATGTCTTGGAAAAAATTAACAAGGAATATGTAACAGACATTGACCAAAGTAAGGTGATTGATGCTGCTATTAATGGAATGCTTCAATCGCTCGATCCTTATTCTGCATATATGAATCCTGAAAGTTACAGGAATATGAATATTGAGACAAAAGGAGAGTTTGGTGGCTTGGGCATTGAGATCACTATGGAATCAGGATTTATAAAAGTAATTACTCCTATTGAAGGATCTCCTGCAGATGAAGTTGGGGTAAAGCCCGGAGACTACATAATTAAAATTAATGAGACTCAAGTTAAAGGTCTAACTTTACAAGAAGCTGTAAACCTAATGCGTGGAAAAATAAAAACTTCCATTGATATTACAATTAGACGCCTAGATGAGGATAATGATTTAAAATTCACTATCATTAGAGACAATATAAAGGTGAGAGAAATTTCGGCATCCGTAATGGAAAATGTCGGCTACATAAGATTGCGGGCGTTTAACCAACAAAGCTCTAAGCAACTAAGAAAAAAAATTAAAGATCTATCTAAAAAAAATCTAGATGGTTATATTTTAGACCTTCGTAACAATCCTGGCGGGCTCTTATCCCAAGCCATTAAAATAACAGATGCTTTCTTAGATGGCGGAGAAATAGTTTCTACAAGAGGAAGAGATAAAAATGATATTAAAATTTACACGGCCAAAAAAGGCGATATATTAAAAAGAAAACCTCTAATAGTACTGATTAACCGAGGCTCAGCATCAGCATCAGAAATTGTATCTGGAGCTCTAAAAGACCACAAAAGAGCAATATTGCTTGGTGAAAAAACCTTTGGAAAAGGTTCTGTTCAATCCATCATCCCCCTAAAAAAAAATGGAGCTTTGAGGCTTACTATAGCAAAATATTATTTACCTTCAGGACAATCTATTTCTGAAATTGGAGTAGAACCAGACATCACAATCCAAGAACAAAAAGAAAATTTTAAAATTAACGATAGCATAAATGACAATCAGCTTGTTTATGCTTTAAATCTTTTAAAAAAATAAGACGCATGAAACCAATTAAAGATTTACCCTATAGAAAAGGAGTGGGTATTATGCTCTTCAACAAAGAAAAGAAAATTTTTGTTGGTAAAAGAATAGATAATCAATCTGCATGGCAAATGCCTCAAGGTGGTGTTGATGGCAATGAGAACGTATTAGAAACTGCAAAAAGAGAATTGCAAGAAGAAACAGGCATAACTTCTATTCAAATAATTAAACAATCAAAAAAACAATATACATATGACCTTCCTGAATCTATAAGGGAAAGGATTTGGAAAGGAAAATTTAAAGGTCAAGAGCAAACTTGGTTTTTAGTAAAATTTTTAGGTGAAGATAAAGAAATTAACTTACAGCAAAAATATCCAGAATTTAAAGACTGGAAGTGGGTATTAATTGAAGAGCTAGAAAATTTGATAGTCCCTTTTAAAAAAGATCTTTACCAGGAAATAACAAAAGAATTTAAGCCTTTTATTTAGATGAAGTCAATCTATTGACCTCTTCTTCAAATCTGCCAGACAAGTACGCTTCATTATCAGTCTGATTTTGTCTTTGAGATTTTTCTTTAGACTTATTTTTTAAGTAATCAAGAGTTGTGCTATCTATTGCCATAGTATCAAATATCTCGGAAACCAGAATAGTTAACACGTTGCTATTAAATTCTAAGACTCCATCAGAAATGAAAAAAGATTTTTCTGATCCTTCTGCTTCAATATTTATTCTTCCAGGTTTTAAAAAAGTAATAATAGGAATGTGATTGTTTAATATTTCTAAATCACCTTCGATTCCTGGAACATTAACAGACAAAACGTTATTTTCTGAAAAAATTTTTTTTTCAGGTGTTACAATATCAACTTGGATTACCTCGCTCATTTATAATTATGCTGCAGATTCTTTTGCCATTTTATCAGCTTTTTCTACTGCTTCTTCAATAGTACCTACCATATAAAAAGCAGCTTCTGGTAAATGGTCATATTCACCCTTACAAATTGCTGCAAAACCTTTAATTGTTGACTCTAAATCAACTAATTTTCCAGGCGATCCTGTAAATACTTCTGCAACAAAGAATGGTTGAGATAAAAACCTTTGTATTCTTCTAGCTCTAGCAACTACTAATTTGTCTTCTTCTGACAATTCGTCCATACCTAAAATGGCAATAATATCCTGTAAAGACTTGTACGTTTGTAAGATTTCTTGAACTTCTCTCGCCACCCTATAGTGCTCATCACCAACAATTCTAGGATCTAAAATTCTTGATGTAGAATCTAATGGATCCACAGCTGGGTAAATACCAAGCTCTGCAATCTGTCTAGATAAAACTGTAGTAGCATCCAAGTGAGCAAAAGATGTTGCTGGAGCAGGATCTGTAAGATCGTCTGCAGGAACATAAATAGCTTGCACAGAAGTAATTGATCCTTTGTTTGTAGTTGTTATTCTTTCCTGAAGGTTACCCATGTCAGTAGCTAAAGTGGGCTGATATCCCACTGCCGAAGGTATTCTACCAAGTAATGCAGAAACTTCTGATCCTGCTTGCGTAAATCTAAAAATATTATCAACAAAAAACAAAACATCTTGTCCTTCTTGATCCCTAAAATATTCTGCTACAGTCAATCCTGACAGTGCAACTCTGGCTCTTGCTCCAGGAGGTTCATTCATTTGTCCATACACCAGTGCAGCTTTTGATCCAGGGCCATCTAATTTAATAACTCCCGATTCCATCATTTCATGATAAAGATCATTACCTTCTCTAGTTCGCTCTCCAACACCAGCAAATACTGAATATCCACCATGGGCTTTTGCAACGTTATTAATCAACTCCATGATCAAAACAGTTTTTCCAACTCCAGCTCCACCGAATAATCCAATTTTTCCACCTCTAGAATAAGGGGCTAATAAGTCAACCACTTTAATTCCTGTAACTAGCACTTCTGTTTCTGTAGATTGTTCAACAAAGGAAGGTGCAGCTCTATGAATCGGCCATTTTTCTTTTGTCTTAATGGGACCTCTTTCATCGATAGGCTCTCCAATAACATTCATAATTCTTCCCAAAGTTTCGGGCCCTACTGGGACACGAATAGAAGACCCTGTGTTCGTCACCTTATCTCCTCTTTTCAGACCTTCTGTTGTATCCATAGCTATAGTTCTTACTGTATTCTCTCCAAGATGCTGAGCTACTTCCAAAACTAGTCTTATTCCTGAATTGTCACATTCCAAAGCCATTAAAATTTCAGGTAAATCTTCTTCAAATTTTACATCTACAACTGCTCCTATGACTTGAGTAATTGTTCCAAATTTATTTGTCATTTTTTCTCCTTAATTATCTACAAAGATTCAGCACCTGAAATGATCTCAATCAACTCTTTCGTGATCACTGCTTGTCTACTTCTATTGTAGTTTATAGTTAACTTGTTAATTAAATCTCCTGCATTTCTTGTCGCGTTGTCCATTGCAGACATTCTTGAACCCTGTTCACTAGCATCATTTTCTAAGAAACCCTTAAATATTTGGGTAGAAATGTTTTTTGGTAACAAATTCTCCAAAATCTCTTCCTCTTCTGGTTCATAGTCATACTGGGTTTGAATACTTACCTCGTCTTCTGAAGTATCTTCTGATGGGATAGGAATAATTTGTTGAGCCCGAGGATCCTGAGAAATGACACTTTTAAACTTACTATAAAAAATAGTGCATACGTCAAACTCCTCTTCTTTAAACATGTCTATAATTTTTGTGGTGATCTCATCTGATTCATTGATTGTAATTTTTTTTAGATCTTTAAAACTAATTTTTTCAACAATATATTTTCCATACATTCTTTTTAATTGATCATTGCCTTTACTACCCACAGTAATAATTTTTAATTCTTTTCCTGAGTTTATAATGTCATTAAAAAATATTCGAGCTCTTCTGCATATGTTAGTATTAAACCCGCCACATAAACCTCTATCTGCAGTCATTACCACGCATAAATGTTTATGACTTTTTGTATTACCCACCAAAAGCTTAGGTGCGGAAGATGGATTTACTATTGATGCTTTTAAATTAGTAATGATACTATTCATTTTATCTGAATAAGGTCTTCCCTTTTCGGCTCTATCTTGAGCTTTTCTTAATTTAGCAGCAGCAACCATTTTCATTGCCTTGGTAATTTTCTGTGTAGATTTTACGCTTTTAATTCTATTACGTAAGTCTTTTAGAGTTGCCATTAATTTTTAGCTTTCGAATTTATTTTTGAAATTTTCTATAAAAGATTTTAATTTAGTTTCATTAGATTCATCTAATTTTCCTGTTTTATTTATATTTTCTAATATATCGGGAGAATCAGATTTTATTTGACTTAGTAAACCACTTTCAAAATCTTTAATTTTTGAAGTCTCGATATTATCCAAATACCCTCTAACACCACAGAAAATAGAAATAACCTGCTCTTCAACTTTTAGTGGTGAGTATTGTCCTTGTTTTAAAAGTTCAGTTAACTTAGCTCCTCTGTTTAATAGCTGTTGAGTAGAAGCATCTAAATCAGAACCAAACTGAGCAAATGCTGCCATTTCTCTATATTGAGCTAGCTCTAATTTGATAGACCCTGCAACTTGCTTCATTGCTTTAATTTGTGCTGAAGATCCAACCCGGGATACAGAAATTCCAACGTTTACTGCTGGTCTAACACCTTTAAAAAATAACTCGGTTTCTAAAAATATTTGTCCATCTGTAATTGAAATAACATTTGTAGGAATATAAGCAGAAACGTCACTTGCTTGCGTTTCAATGATCGGCAAGGCTGTAAGAGATCCACCACCCTGATCTTCACTTAGTTTTGCTGCTCTTTCCAATAGTCTACTATGTAAATAAAATACATCCCCTGGGAAAGCTTCACGTCCCGGAGGTCTTCTTAATAACAAAGACATTTGTCTATAAGCTACAGCTTGTTTTGAAAGGTCATCATACACAATCAGTCCATGCATCCCATTATCTCGAAAATATTCTCCCATAGTACAACCTATGTATGGTGCCAAAAATTGAAGTGGTGCAGGATCTGAGGCAGTTGCAGCTACAACGATGGTGTATTCCAAGGCTCCCGATTCTTCCAAAGTTTTTACTATTTGAGCTACTGTTGATCTTTTTTGTCCGATAGCAACGTAAATACAATAAAGTTTTTTAGACTCATCGTCGGATTTGTTTATTTCTTTTTGGTTTATAATTGTGTCGATTGCAATAGCAGTTTTTCCTGTTTGTCTGTCTCCAATAATCAGCTCTCTTTGTCCTCTTCCAATTGGAATTAAACTATCAATTGCCTTAAGACCAGTCTGCATAGGCTCATGAACTGATTTTCTTGCAATAATTCCTGGAGCCTTAACATCTACCCTTCTTCTTTCAGACTTGGGATCAATTGGACCTTTTCCATCTATAGGATTTCCTAATCCATCTACAACTCTTCCTAAAAGTGATTTTCCAACTGCAACATCAACAATCTTTCCGGTTCTTTTAACAATATCTCCTTCTTTAATTTTAGAATCGTCTCCAAAAATAACCACCCCAACATTGTCATTTTCTAAATTTAAGGCCATACCTTTAGTGCCTTCAGAGAATTCTACCATTTCTCCAGCTTCCACATTATCTAATCCAAAAATTCTTGCAATTCCGTCTCCAACTGAAAGAACTTGTCCTACCTCAGAAACTTCTGTTTCTGATCCAAAGTTTTCAATTTGCTCTTTAATTACTTTTGTTACTTCTGAAGGGTTTATGTCCATTATTTTCTCCTAAATATTGTTTAAAATTCTGTTAAATTTGCTTTTTGCTGAACTGTCTATCATTTTACTACCCACTTTTAATATTGACCCTGAAATTAGGCTTGGATCAATTATAAAATTCAATTTCATATCTTTTTTATATATTAAGGAAAGATCTCTCTTGATATCATTTTTCCTATCTTCAGAAATTTCATTAGCCACAATTAATTCCGCAGATATCTCGCCCTTGCTGATGGATAGGATTGAAAAAAAATCTTTTATTATTCTCTCTAAATAAAAGAAACGACCTTTTTCATTTATGAGCTTAAGAAAATTAGTAAAATAACTGTTAAAATTTAATTTACTTGATAGGTTTTCAATGATTTTAAGCCTAGTATTTTTTTGAATAGTAGGGTTAGTAACAAATTTTACAAAATCTTTAGAATCGCTAAATAAAGAATTAATCTGTAAAAAATTTTTTTCAACTTCGTTCATTATTTTTTTCTCATTAGCCAATTGAAATATAGATTTTGCATATCTACCTGTTACGTTTGAAAATGAGTTAGCTTGATTTTCCAAGATTATCCTTAATTAATGCTGAGTTCGTAACACAATGAAAAATATCGATCAAGTGTGATATTTTGGCTAATTATGTGACTTAAAGGAAGCTGACAGGATCTACATCAACTTCAAGTTTTATATTTTTGCTGATAATGTTCATATCAAGCCAATTTTTGATAAATTTCTGAGGAAACAGCGAAACATCGTATTTAAGCAGTAATCGCATTCTATATTTGCCACGAATTTTAAATATTGGGGCTGTTACTGGCCCGTAAATTTTTATTTTTTCTTGCAATAAAAAAGATTGCTTTAGTTTCTTAGATATCTTTTCTACCTCAAACTGATTGGCTCCAGATACAATAATAGAAACAAGTTTTGAAAATGGAGGCAAGTAAGCCCTTTCTCTAAATAGAAGCTCTTCTTCGTAAAACACTTTGGGGTCACTGTTAGACAGGGAGTGGAGAATTTTATTACTAGGATCGTTAGTTTGTAGAAAAACTTTAGCTTTATTTTCTTCTCTACCTGCCCTTCCAGACAGCTGCTGTAATAACTGAAAATTTTTTTCAGAAGCTCTTATGTCACTACCTAAGAAATTGGTATCAGAATTAATAACAACTATATAATTCAAGCTCGGAAAGTGAAATCCTTTAGAAATTAGTTGAGTACCTACCAAAATTGGAATCTTATTTTTTTCTATATCATTAATAATCTGTTCTGAATTTTTGTTATTATTTATAGAGTCAGAGGAAAAAATTTGTATTTTTGTTTCAGGAAAAATTAACTGAACTTCCTCAAATACTCTTTCAATTCCAAGACCATAAAAAGTAAATTCACAATCTTTATTATTAGTGCATTTCTGATTTAAACTTGTTTTGTAATCACAATAATGACATATCGCTTTTTTAGAAGTTTGGTGAAAAACTAGTCCTATTGAACAATTCGGGCAAACTAATCTTTTTTTACACTCATAACACATGATATATGTAGAATGCCCTCTTCTATTTAAAAAAAACAACACTTGTTGTTTTTCTTTAATAATTTTTTTTAACTTTGGAATAAGTTGATTGGAAATAAATTTTCCTTTATCAGCAGGAGCATTTACTAAATCAACTATTTCAATATTAGGTAATGAAATATTTTTATATCGCTCTGTTAAACTTACGTAGAAATATTTTTTATTTTTGCTATTATAATAACTTTCAATGGAGGGGGTAGCTGAAACAAGCAAGATAGGAAATTTTTCAATCGAAGCTCTTAAGATTGACATGTCTCTAGCATTATATGAAACTCCTTCTTCCTGCTTGTAGGAAGAATCATGCTCTTCATCAATCACAATTAATTTTAAATTTTGAAAAGGTAAAAAAATAGATGATCTGGCTCCCAATACTAATTTAATTTTATTTTCAGATACACCTTTCCAAATATTTTTTTTCTTTTTTTCACTTATGCTTGAGTGCCAAAGTGCGGGCTCTGCTTCAAAATAATCCTTAAACCGCTCAGCTATTTGCTTCGTTAGTGCAATTTCTGGCAATAATACTAAGACTTGCTTGTTTTTCTTAAGCGCTTCCTTAATAATCTCAAAGTAAATTAAGGTTTTTCCGGACCCTGTAACACCATGAACAAGGGTAGTTGAATAGCTTGAAAAGTTTATATTTTGAGAGACTTCCTGATATGATTTTGTTTGTAGAGCACTTAAATTATTTTTTTTAAATCTTTGAATTTTATATTCATTATAATCACCACTAATTTTATTTTTTAATATCGCATCTAAACCTTTTTCATATAAAAAAAGCTTAAGGGTCATTCCTAAGCTAGAAATATTGTACTGGGAAAACTTATTAATAAAACTAATATTGTTTTTAGTTAATTTGGGAAAGTTAATTTTTTTGATAATTTTTTTAAGCTTTATTTTTTTAGGGCCAGGAACATTCTTTTCCCAGACAATCCCTACAATTTCTTTATTCCGAAAAGGGACCAAAACATAATCCCCCTGTTCAAGATTTAATGAAATATCACATAAGTATGTAAATGCTTGATCAAACTTAATTGGTAATAAAATGTTAATATTCATATAAAAATTGATTTATATCTTTTTAGATAATAAGTTACAGTATTATGAAAATTTTTTTAGATTCGTCTGATATAAGTGAAATAAAGCTTATAAATAAAAGTGGCCTCATAGACGGTATTACCACCAACCCTTCTTTACTTGCCAAGCAAGAAGGAGATTTCAAAAAAATTTTAAAGACTATAGCTACTGAAGTTAAAGGACCAATTAGTGCAGAGGTGACTGCCACACACACCAACAAAATGATTGAAGAAGCTAAAATACTTCAAAAGATTGCAAAGAATATTGTTATTAAAATTCCTTTGACTTTAGATGGATTGATCGCATGCAAATATTTAACTAGTAAAAAATTTAAAGTAAATGTCACTCTTTGCTTTTCACCATCTCAAGCATTACTTGCAGCAAAAGCAGGTGCAACTTTTATTTCTCCTTTTATTGGAAGGTTAGATGATGTTGGTGAGAATGGAGTGCAACTAATCCAGGATATAAAAACTATTTACAAAAACTATAATTTTAAAACTCAAATTTTAGCAGCTTCCATTCGATCATTAGACCACGTACAGCAAGTAATGCAAATTGGAGCTGACGTGATAACGATACCTCCCAAGATATTTGGGGATCTGTACCGTCATGAACTAACAGACAAGGGTTTGGAATCTTTTCTATCTGATTGGAAAAAAAGCGGGAAACAAATTAGTTAAAAGTGTATAGCTCTTTTATCTACTGCTAGAGCCGCTTCTCTTACGGCCTCTGAAAGGGTTGGGTGGGCGTGGCACGTTCTAGCTATATCTTCTGCACTTGCTCCAAATTCCATTGCTAAAACCACTTCTGCAATCATAGTACCAACGTCTGGCCCTATCATGTGAACACCCAAAATTTTATCTGTGCTTTTGTCAGCTAAAATTTTAATAAATCCATCTGCATCATTATTAATTTTTGCTCGAGAATTTGCCATAAAAGGAAATTTTCCAACATTATATTCTATCCCGGATTCTTTTAATTGCTCTTCTGTCTTTCCCACAGCTGCAACTTCTGGAGAGGTGTAGACAACTCCGGGTATTGCATCATAGTTTACATGTCCATATTTTCCTGAAATGAACTCAGCTACAGCCATGCCCTCATCTTCAGCTTTATGCGCCAACATAGGACCTTCTATAACGTCACCTATTGCAAATACATTGTCTACATTCGTTTTAAGATTTTTTTCTACTAAAATTCTATTTTTTTGATCTTTTTTAATTCCTACAGCTTCCAAATTTAAACCATCCGTATTCGGTTTTCTACCGACTGACATTAAGACAACATCGCTTGTCATTTCTAATGTTTCTCCGTTATGCTCAACTGAAACTGTTACTCCACTTGAATTTTTTTTCACATCCAATACTTTGGTTGATAAGTGAAATTTCATTCCTTGTTTTTTTAAAATTTTTAAAAAATTATCACTGACTTCTCTATCCATGCCTGCTGCAATGTGATCCATGTACTCAATAACTTCTACTTCCGCACCTAATCTTAACCATACAGAACCCATTTCTAGACCAATATAACCTCCTCCAATAATAATTAGTTTTTTGGGAACTTGCTTTAAAGACAAGGCACCTGTTGAGGATACAATTGAACTTTCATCAATTTCTATATTAGGTAAAGAAAGCACTGAGGAGCCTGTGGCAATCACAATATTCTTTGCTTTAATTTCTTGCGTTGAACCAGAAGCGTCTTTGACAGTTAAGGTATTTTTATCTTTAAAGCTTCCATGTCCTTTTAAGTAAGTAACTTTGTTTTTTTTAAATAAAAATTCTATTCCCTTGGTTAGGCCATCAACTGATTTTGCCTTATGTCCCATCATTGTATCAAGATCCAAAGAGAGATCTCCAGTATTAATACCTATAGTTTTAAATTCATTTTTAGCTTTGTGATACATTTCGGAAGCATGTAATAATGACTTTGAAGGAATACATCCAACATTCAAACAGGTACCTCCCAAAGCTCCACGCGATTCTATACAAGCTGTTTTATTTCCAAGTTGTGCAGATCTTATAGCGCAAACATACCCTCCGGGACCTCCACCAATAACTACAACATCAAATTCTTCCATATCAATTTATAAGTTTAAAAATAATCTTCTAGGATCTTCTAATATTTCTTTTACTCTTACTAAAAAAGATACCGCCTCTTTGCCATCGATAATTCTATGGTCATATGAAAGAGCAAGATACATAATGGGTCTAATTTCAATTTTTCCATTTATTACTACTGCCCTTTGTACGATATTGTGCATACCCAAAACTCCAGATTGGGGAGGATTAATTATTGGAGTAGAAAGCATAGATCCATATATGCCTCCATTGGTGATGGTAAATGTTCCACCTTGTAATTCCTCAATCGACAATTGATTGTTTTTAGCCCTTGTACCAAGGGTAATAATTTCTTTTTCAATTTCAGCAAATGAAAGTTCATCTGCATTACCCAAAACAGGCACGACCAGACCCTTATCTGTACCTACCGCAACTCCAATGTTATAATAGTTTTTATAAACAATTTCTTCTCCCTGAACCTCGGCATTTACCGAAGGATATGTTTGCAAAGCATTAACACATGCTTTTACAAAAAAAGACATAAAACCAAGTTTGGTTCCATATCTTTTTTCAAACTCTTCTTTATTATCTTTTCTGATTTGAATGATCATGGACATGTCAATTTCATTAAAGGTAGTTAAAATTGCTGCATTATTCTGGGCTTCCTTCAATCTTTTTGCAATTGTCGATCTAAGACGAGTCATCTTAACTCTTTCCTCTTCTCCGATTTCAATCTTTTTTGTGTTTGGTGCAGGACTAAATCCCATGAGACCTACCAAATCACCTTTTAAAATTCTTCCATCTTTTCCTGTTCCATCAACACTTTCTACATTAATGTTTTTTTCATTAATTATACGTTTTACAGATGGGGATAATTCTTTCTTTTTATTTTGATTGTCTATTTTTTTCTCAGAAATATTTTCTTCTTTTTTAATTTCGACTACTTTCGTTTCTTGTTTATCTTGCTGCTCTTCTTTCTTTTTGGAGGGTGAGGCTGAAGTATCTATGGAACCAAGATGTGCACCTACCTCAACTGTAGCTCCATCTTTAGCAATAATTTCTGATAAAATTCCAGATTTTGGAGCTGTAACATCAATACTTACTTTGTCTGTTTCTAAAGAGACAATCTCCTCGTCTTCTTGAACACTATCACCTACTTTTTTCAACCACTTTGCAACAGTTGCTTCAGTTAAAGATTCTCCTAGTGTGGGTACGGTAATTTTGTCAGCCATTTATAGTTAACGCTTTTGTAACAATTTCCTGTTGTTGGGCAACATGTTTTTTTAAATAACCAGTGGCTGTTGAAGCCATTGGACCTCTACCAATGTATTTTATGTTTTTTGCCTTTGATTTAATATGATTTAATGTCCAATTAATATATCTTTCAACTGTATTCCAGCACCCCATATTTTGTGGTTCTTCCTGACACCAAATATATTCCTCTGCATTTACAAACCTTTTTATAAGCTTAGCTAAAGTTTTTGCAGGAAAAGGATATATTTGTTCAATCCTGACAAGTTGCACTCTTTTTTCTTTAATTTCTTGTCTTTTTTCTAAAAGATCAAAATAAACTTTACCTGAACAAATAATAATTCTCTTAATTTCTTTGTCTGGAGCTAGTTTAATTAACTTATACTGAGGATCTTCTGCATGATCTGGCAATACCCTATGAAAAGAATTTTTGTTTGAAAAATCTTCTATTTCTGAAACACACTTTTTATGTCTTAATAAAGACTTCGGAGTAAAAACAATCAGTGGTTTTCTAAATGATCTATGAATTTGTCTTCTCAAAACATGAAAATAATTTGCCGGTGTTGTACAATTGACCACTTGTAAATTTTCTTGAGCACAAGCTTGGAGGTATCTTTCGATTCTTGCTGACGAATGTTCTGGGCCTTGACCTTCATAACCGTGGGGCAACAACATAATTAGCCCACTTGCTCGCGTCCATTTTTTTTCTCCGGAACTTATAAATTGATCAAATATAATTTGAGCTCCATTTGCAAAGTCTCCAAATTGAGCTTCCCATGCTACTAAAGCATTAGGTTCCACTAATGAATACCCATATTCAAATCCCAAAACTCCCATTTCAGAAAGTAAACTATCTACGATTTCTACATTGGCTTGCTTTTTGCTTAAGCTTTTTAAAGGAAAGTATTTTTCACCTGTTTTTTGATCCGTAAGCCCGGCGTGTCGTTGGCTAAAAGTTCCTCGAACAGAATCTTGTCCGACTAATCTTACAGGATAACCCTCTTCTGCCAATGTTGCAAAAGCTAAACTTTCGGCAGTGCTCCAGTCAAAACCTTTTCCACTTTCAAACATTTTTTTCTTGGCTTCAAAAATTCTACTGATAGTAGGATGGGCATTAAAATTACTAGGAAGTGAAGTAAGCTTTGTTCCAATTTTTTTAATTATCTTTTTGTCTACTGCTGTCATCCCTCTTCTGTCTGACCCTTTTTCAGTAGAAAATTTAGACCAAGTTCCAGTGAACCAATCCCGTTCATTAGAAATATATTTTTTAGAATCTTCAAACTCTTTATCTAATTTTTTTTTATAATCAGATTTTTGTTTTTCAATTTCTTCTTTGGTAAACAATCCTTCTTCAACTAGTTGTTTTGAATAAACAGTCAAAATAGAAGGGTGGTTTTTAATTTTTTGGTACATTAAAGGCTGTGTAAATGAAGGCTCATCTCCCTCGTTGTGACCAAATCTTCTGTAACAAAAAATATCTATTACAACATCTCTTTTAAACTTTTGTCTATACTCGGTCGCAACCTTTGTTACATAAACAACTGCTTCTACATCGTCTCCATTTACATGAAAGATCGGAGCTTGAACCATCTTTGCTACCTCAGACGGGTAGGGTGAAGATCTTGCAAAAGAGGGTATTGTGGTAAATCCTATCTGATTATTAACAATAATATGTATGGTTCCACCTATATTATGACCAGGAACACCTGACATGGCAAAACATTCCGCAACTACTCCCTGCCCAGCAAAAGCTGCATCTCCATGAAGTAATATTGGAATCACTTTATCTCTTTTTGTGTCTTTGTGAAAAAATTGCTTAGCTCTAGTTTGTCCCAATACAACAGGATTAACTGCTTCTAAGTGGGAAGGGTTAGCAGTCAAACTAACGTGCACTGAGTTACCATCAAATTCTCTGTCTGCAGATGCTCCTAGGTGATACTTTACATCTCCAGAAACTCCACCCTCGGCAGGTCCTGGCTCTCCTGCAAATTCTTTAAATATTTTTTTTAAGGGTTTTTGTATTACGTTGGTTAAAATATTAAGTCTTCCTCTATGGGGCATTCCAATCTTAACCTCTTTTGCTCCTAGTGAGCCACCTAATTTAATAATCTGTTCCATTGCTGGTATTAAAGATTCACATCCATCTAATCCAAATCTTTTTGTACCCACATACTTTGTGTGTAAATATTTTTCGAAACCTTCTGCTTCTAATACTCGATTTAACATGGCTTTTTTTCCTTCTGAAGTAAAAGAAATCTCTTTTTCTTTTCCTTCAATTCTTTCTTGGATCCAGCTTTTTTCTTCTGGATCTTCCATGTGCATAAATTCTACGCCTACTTTAGAGCAATAAGTTCTTTTTAAGATCTCTAAAATTTCATCTACCGTTGCATATTTAAGTCCAAGAACATTATCTAAAAATATTTTTTTATTTCTATCTTTTTGTGTAAATCCGTATGTTTCTGGATTTAATTCTGGATGATCTTTGTTTTCAAACAACTTGAGAGGGTCTAAATCTGCAATCAAATGACCTCTAATTCTAAAGGCCCTAATCATCATAATTGCTCTTACCGAGTCTTTAGTTGCTGTTTCTATATCTTCGGTAGATTCTTTTTTTATAACTTTTGGAATTTCTTTAATAATTTCATTCTGCATGTCCAAAACATTATTTTTTGGTAAAAGTTTTTCATAAGAATCCAAATCTTCATTGTGCTTATTTTTTAATTTTTGAGGTGACCAAGAAGCACCCTCTGTTTCTTTTTGAATTAATTCTTTATTTTCTGCCAAACCAGAAAAAAAATCTCTCCAACTTTCCTGAATAGATTGTGGATCTTTTGCATATTTTTCATATAGCTCGTCTATATAAGACGAATTCATGCCAGATAAGAAAGATGTCGTTTGGAATATTTTGTTTTTAGAAGATGACATTTTGCAGTCTAAATATATCTTAACCTTGCAATTTAGTCTTTAATGTTTTTCCAATATCGGCTGGTGAATCGGTAACAATAATTCCACAAGATTTCATTTTTTCTATTTTATCTTGTGCTCCACCTTTTCCGCCGGCAATAATTGCTCCTGCATGACCCATTCTTCTTCCTGGAGGTGCTGTTAATCCTGCAATAAAACCAACTGTTGGCTTTTTTATCTTGGAATCTTTAATAAATTGAGCTGCTTGCTCTTCATCATCTCCTCCTATTTCACCAATCATGATTATAGATTCTGTTTTTTCATCATTTAAAAATAGCTCCAAACAGTCTATAAAATTTGTTCCATTTACTGGATCTCCGCCTATGCCAATACATGTAGATTGCCCTAAACCAATTGCTGTTGTCTGGGCAACAGCTTCGTATGTGAGAGTTCCAGATCGAGAAACAATACCAACCGAACCTTTTTTATGTATATGACCTGGCATAATACCAATTTTACATTCTCCGGGAGTAATGATTCCTGGACAATTTGGGCCTATCAATCTTGATTTTGATCCTTTTAATTTTTCCTTAACTTTAATCATGTCTAAAATTGGAATTCCTTCGGTAATACAAGCAATCAAAGGCATTTCACATTCTATAGCTTCTATGATGGCTGCAGCAGCAAATTTGGCTGGCACATAAATCATTGTTGCATCAGCTTTCGTCTGGTTAACTGCCTCTTCTACTGTATTAAAAACTGGTTTTCCTAAATGGGTTTGTCCACCCTTATTAGGGGTAACACCCCCTACTAGATTAGTTCCGTATTCAATCGCCTGTTCTGAATGGAACGTACCGTGAGTACCTGTGAAACCTTGGCAGATAACTTTTGTATCTTTATTAATTAGAACAGACATATTTATTTTATTGCCTCAACTATTTTTTGAGCAGCCTCTGACAAGTCATTTGCAGGAATAATTTTCAATCCTGACTGTTCTAATATTTTTTTTCCTTCTTCAAATTTAGTTCCGGCAAGTCTAACAACTAAGGGTACAGAAAGGTTTGTTTCTTTTGCGGCTGCAATGACACCTTCGGCAATTACATCGCATCTCATTATTCCTCCAAAAATATTAATCAAAATACCTTTAACGTTTTTATCAGATAAAATAATTTTAAAAGCTGCTGACACTTTTTCTTTAGTCGCCCCTCCTCCTACATCTAAAAAGTTTGCAGGCTCTGAACCATAAAGCTTGATAATATCCATAGTAGCCATGGCAAGTCCTGCACCATTTACCATACAACCAATCTCTCCATCTAATTTTATGTATGCCAAATCGTATTTACTTGCTTCTATTTCTGCAGGATCTTCTTCATCAAAATCTCTTAATTCTAAAATGTCTGGGTGACGATATAATGCATTTGCATCAAAATTAATTTTTGCATCGAGACACAATACTTGATTTTCTTTTGTTAGAATCAAAGGATTTACTTCAATTAAATTTGCATCTGTATTTAGTAAAGCTTTAAAAATAGATTGAATAAGTTTTTCGGCTTGCTCGATAGATTCTGAAGGAAGCTGATATGGTTTTAATACTTGTGTTATGTCTTCTTTTGTTAATCCTTTAGAAAGACTAACACGAGTAGTGGTAATTTTTTCTGGGGTTTTGTTAGCAACTTCTTCTATATCCATTCCTCCCTCAGCGCTTGAAATAAAAGCAATTTTAGAACTTGCACGATCTACAAGACAAGATAGGTAGAATTCTTTTGAAATATCTGAAGCCTCTTCAATATACAGTCTTTTTACTTCTCTACCCTGCGGCCCTGTTTGATGAGTGACAAGAACTTTCCCTAGTAAATTTTTAGCTTCTTCCTTTAATTGTTCAAGATTATCAACAATTTTAACCCCACCTGCTTTACCTCTTCCTCCAGCATGGATTTGGGCTTTAAGGACAACTTTATCTGTTTTTATTTTTTTAAACTTTTCATCTATTTCGTCTAGTGAAAAAATGGGCTCTCCATTGGGAACTTCTGCTCCAAATTTTTTTAGAATGTCCTTGGCTTGATGCTCGTGAATGTTCATAAGAAATCTGAAACTACAACTTGGTTTCTAAGCTGTCAATTTTAATAGTTTTAATTAATTTTTTTTTACCAATAATAAACATTCTTTATTTATGACAGGCTAGGATCAATTTTTTTAGCTGCCTCGAAGAGATCTTTAACGGCTGCAATAGAAATATCAAAATATTTTTTTTCTTCTTCATCAAGCTCTAGTTCAATTACTTTTTCTATACCTTGTGATCCAATCACTACGGGAACTCCAACATATAATTCTTTGATGCCATATTCTCCATCTAAATATGCAGCACAAGGAAGGGTTTTCTTTTCATTCTTTAAATAAGACTCTGCCATTTGAACTCCTGCCGCAGCTGGGGCGTAAAATGCAGATCCAGTTTTTAAAAATTTTACAATCTCTGCTCCACCATTTCTCGTTCTGTCTACTATTTCATTTAACTTTTCTTGAGATATTTTTCCATTAGAAACTAGATCTGATAATTTTTCTTTATCAACCATGGTCCTGTTAGGCATGGGAACCATGGTATCTCCGTGACCACCCAGAACAAAAGAATCGATATCTTTAATTGAAACCTTTAGTTCTTGAGATAAAAATCTTTTAAATCGTGATGTGTCTAATATTCCAGCCATTCCAATTACTTTATTCTTTGGGAGCCCTGAATATTTTTGCAATGCCATTACAATAACATCTAAAGGATTAGTGATACAAATCACAAAGGCTTCTGGAGAAGTTTTTTTTATTCCTTCTGCAACTTGTTTAATAATTTTTAAGTTGATGCCTAAAAGATCGTCACGAGTCATTCCTGGCTTTCTAGGAACACCAGCAGTAATAATAATTACATCTGAATTTTTAGTATCTTCATAATTGTCTGTCCCAATTAAATTTACACTTGATCCATCGACCGCAAGAGATTGGGCAATATCCAATGCTTTTCCTTTTGCAACTCCTTCTGCTACATCAAAAAGAACCACATCTGCCAGTTCTTTGGTTGCAATTAAGTGTGCTAATGTTCCACCAATTTGTCCTGCACCGATTAATGATATTTTTTTTCTACTCATAGTTACTTCATAGTTGGCATTGTAAATTCTGGGTTGCTCCTTATACCTGAAGGCCAACGAGATGTAACTGTTTTTAACTTGGTATAAAACCGAACACCTTCCATGCCATGCATGTGATGATCTCCAAATAAAGATCTTTTCCAGCCTCCAAAGCTATGGAATGCCATAGGAACTGGAATGGGTATATTGATACCTACCATTCCTACCTGTATTTTATTCACAAAAGTTCTAGCAGAATCTCCATCTCTTGTGAATAAACTAACACCATTTCCATATTCGTGATTATTAACTAGCTTTACAGCACTCTCGAAATCTTTAACCCTAACAACAGAAAGAACAGGTCCGAAAATCTCTTCTTTATAAATTCTCATTTGATCGGTCACATGATCAAATAAACAACCCCCTATATAAAACCCCTTTTCATAACCCTGTAATTTCAAATTTCTTCCATCTACAGCTAGTTTTGCTCCTTCTTTTACTCCAATATCAACATAGTTTTTTACTTTTTCTAAATGTTCCTTGGTTACAAGTGGTCCCATTTCTGAATTCGAATCCATCCCAGGACCTACTTTTAATGCATTAACTTTTTCAGATAGTTTTTGAACAAGTTTATCTCCGATGTCCCCTACTGCTACTGCAACGGATTGAGCCATACATCTTTCTCCTGCAGATCCGTATGCAGCTCCCATTAATCCATTAACTGCCTGATCTAAATCAGAATCTGGCATAACCACACAATGATTTTTAGCTCCTCCTAATGCCTGAACTCTTTTTTCATTTTTGGCAGCATTCTCATAAATATATTTTGCAATTGGCGTAGATCCTACAAAGCTAATAGCACTAATTTTTTTGTTTTCTAGCAATGCGTCTACTGCCTCCTTGTCTCCATTGACAACGTTAAAAACCCCATCGGGCAAACCAGCTTCAGTCAGTAGCTTAGCTAACATCAGTGCACATGAAGGATCTTTTTCGGATGGTTTCAATATAAATGTATTTCCACATGCAATTGCAATAGGGAACATCCACATTGGTACCATTGCAGGAAAATTAAAAGGTGTTATTCCAGCACATACTCCAAGTGATTGTCGAATAGACCAGCTATCAACATCTCTTCCAACGTTTTCTGTAAATTCTCCTTTTAATAAGTGAGGTATGCCACAGGCAAATTCAACAACTTCTAAACCCCTGGTAAGAGATCCTTTTGCATCGTCATAAACTTTTCCGTGCTCTGCAACTATTATTTTGGTTAATTCATCAGAATTTTTTTCAATTAGCTCTTTAAACTTAAATAAAATTCTAGCTCTTTGTAATGCCGGCGTGCTAGACCAGGAGTGAAATGCGCTATGAGCAATATCAACAACTTTATCTACATCTTGTTTTGTGGCTAGAGTGACTTTGGCACTTACTTCTCCAATTGAAGGGTCATAAACATCGGAAGTTTTTTTAGAATCTCCTTCAAATGCTTTGCCATTAACAAAATGGTGAATTTTTTTCATAAGAGAAAAGAAAGTATAGCTTGGTTTTTAAACTGTCAATTTAATAAGAAAACTTAAGATTTATTGATTTTTGATAGTTACCACTATGCAGAAACTAACATTTTTTTAATTGAACCAATGGCTTTTGCTGGGTTTAGTCCTTTTGGGCACGCATTGGTGCAATTCATAATGGTATGACATCTAAATAGTTTTAATTCATCCGCTACTTTTTTTAATCTTTTTTTTCTTTCGTCGTCTCTACTATCAACAATCCATCTATAAGCTTGCAAGAGGACTGCGGGTCCCAAATATTTATCCCCATTCCACCAATAGCTAGGGCAAGATGTTGAACAGCAAGCACATAGTATACATTCATACAAACCATCTATTTTGGATCGATCTTCAATAGATTGTAATTTTTCAGCTTCTTTTCCAGTGGTCTCTGATTGCATCCATGGCTCAATAGATTCGTATTGCTTATATAGTTGCTTTAAATCAGGAACCAAATCTTTGATAACTGGCATGTGTGGCAATGGATAAATATTTATATCCCCACTAATCTCTTCTGCTGGTTTTAAACAAGCTAGTGTATTGGAGCCATCAATATTCATCGCACAACTTCCACAAATTCCTTCTCTACAAGATCTTCTAAAGGTTACAGTAGAATCAATTTCATTTTTAATTTTTATCAAAACGTCTAAAACCATTGGACCACATTCGTCCATAGCAACTTCGTAAGAATCTACTCTAGGATTTTTAGTATCTTCTGGATTCCATCGATATACATTAATTTTTTTCAAATTTTTTGATTTAGAATCGGAAGAAAAATGTTTACCTTTTTCTATCGTTGAATTTTTTGGTAAAGCAAATTGTACCATAATTTAGTAAACTCTTTTTTTAGGGGGAAAATATTGAACGTCCGTACTTAACGTATAAGTATGGACATCTCTATAGTCAATTTCAACTTTTCCGTCTGATTTTTGCCAAGCTAGTGTATGTTTCATCCATTCTTGGTCGTCTCTATCTTTAAAGTCTTCTCTTGAATGTGCGCCCCTACTTTCTTTTCTATTTTCTGCAGAAGAAACTGTAACCATTGATTGTCTAATTAAATTATCAAACTCTAAAGCTTCTACTAAGTCCGTGTTAAATATTAAGGATTTATCCTGAACGCGAATATCCTTCATTCCATCCCAAGGCTGCTGTATGTCATGAAGCCCTTCTTTTAAGGTCTTGTCTGTTCTAAAAACGGCACATTTGCTTTGCATAGTTCTTTGCATTTTATCTCTTAAAACTGCCGTAGGAGTACTTCCATTAGCATTTCTTAATTTATCAAATCGGTCTAGGGATTTTTGTGTCTCTGATTCTGGAATAGTTTCATGCTTAGAATTGGGTTTAACAACTTGAGCTGTACGAACTGAAGCAGCTTTTCCAAAAACAACTAAGTCAATTAATGAATTAGATCCCAATCTGTTTGCTCCATGAACCGAAACACATGCTGCCTCACCAATGGCCATCAAACCGTCCACTATTGTTTCAGATCCATCTGAATCTTTTGTTAAAACTTCTCCATGGTAGTTAGTTGGAATTCCTCCCATATTATAATGAACTGTTGGCATGACTGGTATTGGCTCTTTAGTAACATCTACTCCAGCAAATACTTTTGCCGACTCTGAAATTCCGGGAAGTCGTTCATGTAAAGTTTTTGGATCTATATGATTTAAATGAAGATAAATATGATCTTTATCTTTTCCAACTCCTCTTCCTTCATTAATTTCTACAGTCATTGATCGTGAAACAACATCTCGCGAAGCAAGATCTTTTGCGGAAGGTGCATACCTTTCCATAAATCTTTCCCCTTCAGAGTTAACTAAAAAACCACCCTCACCTCTACTTCCTTCGGTAATCAAACAGCCTGCGCCGTAAATTCCTGTGGGATGAAATTGTATAAACTCCATATCTTGCAATGGTAATCCTGCTCTCAAAACCATTCCTCCACCGTCTCCAGTACAAGTGTGAGCTGAAGTAGCTGAAAAATAAGCTCGACCATATCCTCCTGTAGCAAGAATAGTCATGTTTGATCTGAATCTGTGAATTTTTCCATCTTGCAACGACCATGCTAAAACACCATGGCACTTACCATTGTGCATTAATAAATCTAAAGCAAAGTACTCAATAAAAAACTCCGTATTCTTTTTTAAAGCCTGTCCATAAAGAGTATGCAATATTGCATGACCAGTTCTATCTGCTGCTGCGCATGTTCTTTGGATAACACCATTTCCATAATTTTTAGTCATACCGCCAAAAGGTCTTTGATAAATTTTTCCTTCTTCTGTTCTGCTAAAAGCCACACCATATTTTTCTAATTCAATAACCGCTTTGGGTGCTTCTTTACATAAAAATTCAATCGAATCTTGATCTCCAAGCCAATCTGCACCTTTAACTGTATCGTACATGTGCCATCGCCAATCATCTTCACCCATATTTCCTAATGCAGCAGATATTCCTCCTTGAGCTGCAGCGGTATGACTTCTAGTTGGAAAAACTTTCGATATGCATGCAGTTTTTAAACCTGCCTCAGACAGTCCAACAGCTGCTCTTAAGCCTGAGCCACCTGCGCCGACAACAATAGCATCATATTCGTGATCAATAATTTCGTATTTACTCATAATTAGTTAAATTTAATTAAGATCAAAGATACAATAGTTATTAAAGGAAGAACAGTCGCAAAGATAGAAATTATTAAATTTGCGACACTTTTGTATCGGCTATCTTGTATATAATCTTCAAATATTTCCCCCATTCCAATCTTCATGTGAGAAAATACTAAAACTAAAAAAATAACTGAAAAAGAAAAATTAATATTATTTTCAAAAAAAATTATAACAGTTGCGAAATCTTTTTGGACTAAACCAATAAAAACCGATAAAAACCAAATAAGCAGAGGCAAAAGAATGACTGCTGTAACTCTTTGTAAAATCCACTTAGTAACTGCAACATTTCTCATGATACTACCCATAGTATTATAGTTAATAAGAAAGAACTTGTTAAAACAAAAATTCCAGAAAAATTAGCAGTCTTAATTTCATATCCATAGCCCATATCCCAAAATAAATGTCTCAAACCATTCAGCAAATGGTAGCAAAATGACCAGGTAAAACCGACTAAAATAAATTTCCCTACAATGCTTGAAGAAAACATTGCAAAATATTTATAACAATCCTCACCCATGGATAACGACAGTATCCAAAAACAAATAAGAGTTACACCAGCTGTGTTTATGATTGATGTTAGACGATGAGTAATAGAAAGAAGAGAAGATAATTGCCACTTATAAACCTGCAGATGAGGCGATAGTGGTCTATTTTTGTTTAAATCATCCATTTAGATTAATTGTTTATCTACTAATGTTTCTGCAATTTGAACTGCGTTTAATGACGCTCCTTTTAATAAATTATCTGACACAACCCACATATTCAAACAATTTTTTTGGGTTGAATCTATTCTAATTCTAGAGATATAAGTATCAAACTGACCTTGGGCTTCAATGGGAGTAATATACCCTCCATTTTTTCTTTCATCTATAACTTTACAACCTTTAGCAGATGATAGGGCTGAATAAATTTGATCTAAAGTAAATGATCTTTCGAATTGAATATTTACAGATTCGCAGTGAGAGACTAAAACAGGAACGCGAACGCAGGTAGCTGTTAATTTAATTTTATCGCTTAGAATTTTTTGGGTTTCATTTGCCATTTTCAATTCTTCTTTTGTATAGCCCTCATCTGCAAATTCATCTATGTGGGGAATGACATTAAATGCTATTTGTTTTGTAAAATTTTCTGGAATAATTTTTTCCTTATTTAAAAATTGTTTAGTCTGGTTTGTTAATTCGCTCATAGGGTCTTTGCCAGCTCCAGATACAGACTGATAAGTAGAGACAACCACTCTTTCAATACTTAGCAAATCATGCAGTGGCTTCAGCGCAACCACCAATTGGGCTGTAGAACAATTTGGATTCGCAATTATATTTTTATTTTTAAACTGTACAATATCATCAGCATTCACCTCTGGAACTATCAGGGGTATCTCCTGATCCATTCTAAATAAGCTAGAATTGTCAATGACTATAGATTTTTTTGCAGCTATAGAAGCCCACTCTTTGCTCATTTCTGATCCACAACAAAAAAAAGTAATGGCAGCTTTGGAAAAATCAAAATTAGTTAAATCCTCTACTACAATTTCTTTCTTAAAAAATTTGACTTTTTTACCTTCACTATTTTTGGATGCCAATAGATAAAGATTATCAACGGGGAAATTTCTTTTTTCTAAAACTTCTATTATTTTCCTACCAACGTTTCCCGTTGCTCCGGCAATTGCTATATTTAATTTCATTTTTGAAGTTCTAATTTTGCAACTATCGCATCACCCATATCTGAAGTTGATACATTTTTTTTTCCGTCTTCCATAATATCAGCTGTTCTTAAACCATCTTTTAATACAAGTTTAATAGCAGATTCTAATAACTCAGATTCTTTATCAAAATTTAATGAATATTTTAAAGCCATGGCAAAACTTAATATCATTGCGATTGGATTGGCTATTCCTTTTCCAGCAATATCAGGTGCCGATCCATGACAAGGTTCATACATTGATCGAATTCTTCCATTTTTGTCTTTTTCACTAAGAGATGCAGACGGCAACATACCCAGAGATCCTGTTAACATTGCAGCTTCATCTGATAGCATATCTCCAAACAAATTATCTGTTACGATAACATCAAACTGTTTCGGATTTCTTACTAGTTGCATAGCACAATTATCTGCTAGCATATGACTTAACTCAATCTCTTTATAGGCTTTATTTTCATCATAAAGAGCCTGGACTTCCTCTTTCCACAACTGTCCCGCTTCCATTACATTAGATTTGTCAGCTGAAGTAACTTTTTTATTTCGCTTTAGGGCCAAATCAAAAGCAACTTTGGCAACTCTTTTAATTTCTTTAGTAGTGTATGTGTGGGTATTTACACCTTTTCTTTCTCCATTTTCAATTGGCTCAATTCCCCTTGGTTCTCCAAAATAAATTCCTCCTGTAAGCTCTCTGACTATCAGGATGTCCAGATCAGATATAATTTCTGCCTTTAAGCTAGATGCGCTTACGAGTTCAGAAAAACAAATAGCGGGTCTTAAATTTGCAAATAATCTCATTTCTTTTCTCAATCTGAGAAGTGCTCTTTCTGGTTTTTTTGAAAATTCAAGATTATCCCATTTAGGGCCACCTACAGCTCCCAAAAGAACTGCGTCGCTGTCCATGGCTTTATACAAAACTTGATCTGTTAGAGGAGTCCCATTCTCGTCATAAGAAATTCCTCCAGCCAATTCTTCTGACATTTCGATTTCTAGTTTTTTATTTTTATTGAACCAGCTAATTATTTTTTTAGCTTCTTCCATTATTTCAGGTCCAATGCCATCACCGGCTAATAATAAAATATTTTTTTTAGCCATTTAAAAATGCCAAGGTGTTTTGGATTTTTGTTTTTCTATGAAACTATCTATGTGAGTTTGTTTTTTTAAAGTTAAAGCAATATCATCATAGCCATTGATTAGGCACTCTTTCCTAAATGGCTCTACTTCAAACTCAATAGGTTGGTTATCACCTTTTGTAATTTTTTGCTCTTCTAAATTAACTTCTATTTCTTTTTTTTCTAATGAAAATTTTGACAATTCCTTTATCTTTTCTTCTGGCAAAGCAATTGGTAAGATTCCATTTTTAAAACAATTGTTATAAAAAATATCTGCAAAGCTTGGGGCTACAATTACTTTAATTCCAAAATCTAATAACGCCCACGGAGCATGCTCCCTTGAAGATCCACATCCAAAATTATTTTCTCCAATAAGAATTTTTGAACTGGTATATGGGTCAACGTTTAAAACAAAATCTTTAATCGGTTCGTGTGTTTGTTTGTCATATCTCATTTCAAAAAATAGACTTACACCAAGTCCTGTTCTTTTGATTGTTTTGAGAAATTGTTTTGGAATAATCATGTCTGTATCCACATTAACAATAGGTAAGTATGCTGGTATACTTTTTATATTTTGAAACTTGTCCATTATAAAAGCTTTCTAACGTCTGTAAGTTTTCCTTCAATTGCAGCTGCAGCTGCCATAGCAGGACTCATTAAATGGGTTCTACCATCCATGCCTTGCCTTCCTTCAAAATTTCTATTTGAAGTAGATGCACATCTTTCTTTTGGTTTAAGCTGGTCCGGATTCATTCCTAAACACATAGAACATCCTGCCTCTCTCCACTCTAAACCTGCATCAATAAATATTTTATCTAGACCCTCTTCTTCAGCCTGCTTTTTTACTAATCCTGATCCTGGAACAACATAACCAGTAACATTTTTTGAAACTTTATTACCTTTTAGTATGCTTGCTGCTGCTCTTAAATCTTCAATTCTTCCATTGGTGCAAGATCCAATAAATACTTTATCAATAGAAATATCTTCTAATTTATCCTTGGGATTGAGACCCATGTATTCTAGAGATCTTATTACAGCTTGTTTTTTATCTTTATCATGAATTTCATCAAGACTGGGGATGCTTGCATTAATTGGCAAAACATCTTCGGGACTTGTACCCCATGTAACTGAAGGAATAATTTCTTCACCTTTTAATGTAATAGTTTTGTCATATTTTGCATCTGAGTCTGATTTTAAAGTAGCCCAATGTTCCATTGCTTTGTCCCATTGTTCACCTTTTGGAGCCATGGGTTTTCCTTTTAAAAATTCAAATGTTTTTTCATCAGGTTCTATAATCCCAACTCTTGAACCGGCTTCAATTGCCATATTGCAAACCGTCATTCTTTCTTCCATGGTAAGGCTTTTTATAACTTCTCCAGAAAATTCAAGGGCATATCCTCCTCCTCCAGCTGTTCCTAAAATTCCAATGACTGTCAAAATAATATCTTTAGCGGTTACTCCGGTAGATAGTTTTCCGTTAACCTCAATTTTCATATTTTTAAGCTTACTTTGTAATAGCGTTTGAGTAGCTAAAACATGCTCAACTTCTGAAGTACCTATGCCAGCTGCTATAGCTCCGAAAGCTCCGTGGGTAGCTGTATGACTATCACCACATACAATAGTCATTCCGGGTTGTGTAAATCCCTGCTCAGGACCAATAACATGAACAATGCCTTGCCTAATATCATTAAGACCAAAAAAATTAAGACCAAAATCTTTACAATTTTTTTCTAAAGTTTCATATTGTAATTTAGAATCTTTATTCTCAATTGGTTTTGAACGGTCTGTAGTAGGAACATTGTGATCCGCAACTGCCAATGTTGATTCTGGAGAAAAAACTTTTCTGTTGTTCATTCTCAGTCCCTCGAAAGCTTGAGGGCTTGTGACTTCATGCACAAGATGTCTATCTATATAAATTAAACAAGTACCGTCATCTTGTTTGTGGACTAGATGACTTTCAAAAATTTTATCGTATAGGGTTTGGGGCATTAGAACTTATTTTTTTAAGTCTTCTTTTTTATCTTGAGACTTTTCGGTAGTACTCGCTTCAATTTTTACGGTATCTTCCTTCTTAGAAAGATCTAAACCGATCTTTTTTTTAATCTTCTCATTAATTCTAGCAGATTTACCTTTTCTATCCCTTAAGTAGTAAAGCTTTGCTCTTCTAACTTTTCCAGAACGAATTAATTCAATAGAGTCTAAGTTTGGACTGTAAAGCTGGAATACTCTTTCCACACCCTCTCCAAATGAAATTTTTCTAACTGTGAAAGCTGAATTTATTCCTCTGTTTTTTTTTGCTATACAAACACCTTCATAGGCCTGAATTCTTTGTTTTTTACCTTCAATTATCCTAACATTTACTTTTACTGTATCTCCAGGATTAAAGTCTGTAATTGATTTGTTAGCTAGTAATTTTTTAATCTCTTCTTTATTTATGTCTTCAATGTTTTTCATGTCTAAACTCATTTTAATTTTTATTTTTATTATACTTTTGCCACAAATCTGGCCTTAGGCGCTGTGTTATACCCCTGGACTGTTCTAAACGCCAGTGCTTTATTTCCGCATGGTTTCCCGATAATAGAACGTCTGGAACTTTTTGACCCCCCCATTCTCTAGGTTGGGTATACTGAGGATACTCTAATAAATGTCCATTAAAACTTTCTTCTTGTAAGGAAGATTCTCCACCTAAAACACCTGGCAATAATCTTAAAATACTATCTAGCAAAACAACTGCTGCTGTTTCGCCCCCTGACAGGATATAGTCTCCAATGCTTATTTCTTTTATATTATTTTTATCAATCACTCTCTGATCCACACCTTCAAAATGACCACATAAAATATTTAATCCTTTTTCTAAAGAAAAATTTTTTGCCATTTGTTGTGTTAGTTTTTTACCTTTGGGAGATAGATAAATAGTTGAGTTGGTATTTAGATTTTTTTCCAAACAGTTGTTAATAACATCTGCTCGCATTATCATACCGCTACCTCCACCAAAAGGTTTGTCATCGACAGACCCATGCTTATCTATGGCGTAGTCCCTTATGTTTACAGTTTCTAAATTCCAAATATTTTTTTCCCTAGCTCTCTTGTACATGCCCACATCAAGCAAGCCTGGGAAAAAATCTGGATAAAGCGTAAATATTTTAGCTGACCACATTATATCTTTATTTTTTTTCCTCCTCAGCTGCTGGTGCTGCTTCTGCTGCTGGAGTCTCTGCTGGTGCTGCTTCTGCTGCTGGAGTCTCTGCTGGTGCTGCTTCTGCTGCTGGAGTCTCTGCTGGTGCTGCTTCTGCTGCTGGAGTCTCTGCTGGTGCTGCTTCTGCTGCTTTTTTTGCTTCAGCTGCTGCTTTTAATTTTTCTTGAGCTTTCTTTTTTGGCTTAGCTTTAATCGGATTATTTCTTTGGGCCGGCATAGGTATTACTTCTGCTTGACCTAAAAATCTTGCTATTCTTTCCGATGGTTGTGCGCCTTGTGCTAACCAATACTTTATTCTCTCGATATCAAGATTTAGTCTTTCCTTTTTGTCCTTGGGAAGTAATGGATTAAAAAAACCAACTTTCTCGATAAATTTACCGTCTCTTGGTCTTCGAGAATCGGCTACTACAATTTTATAGAAGGGTCTTTTTTTAGCTCCTCCTCTAGACATTCTTATTTTTAACATACGCTTCCTTTCTATTTTAGATTATTGAATAACTCAGGAGGAACATTATCCATTCCCTCAAGAGCACCTCTTCCGCCTTTTGACATTTTTTTCATCATAGTTGTCATCATTTTATGTTGCTTTAGAAGCTTATTTACCATTGAAATGTCTGTACCAGATCCATTTGCAATTCTTTTTTTTCTTGAACCATCTATAACTCTTGGGTTGTCTCTTTCCTTTTCTGTCATAGATAAAATAATAGCTTCTTGTTTTGCAAGCAAACTTTCGTCCAGATCAGAGTCTTCCATTTGTTTTTTAATTTTAGAAACACCGGGCAACATACTCAATACCCCACTCATACCCCCTGCTTTTTTCATTTGTTGAATTTGTTTGAGGTAGTCACTAAAAGTAAAAGATCCTTTTTTAAAATTTTCCTCAAGTTCTTCGATTTTTTCTTTTTCCAATCCCTCTGAAACTTTTTCTACAAGGGAAACAACATCCCCCATACCTAAAATTCGATTGGCTATTCTATCTGGATGAAACACTTCCATTTCATCAATGCCCTCTCCAGTTCCGAGAAATTTTATTGGACATCCGGTTATTGATTTCATGCTTAATGCAGCACCACCTTTTCCATCGCCATCAATTCGGGTTAATATAATTGAACTTAGGGAGACAGTTTTTTTAAACTCCGAAGCAATATTGACTGCATCTTGACCTGTTAAAGAGTCGGCCACTAATATAATTTCACTTGGCTGAATATCGTTTTCTAATTGTTTTAACTCCATCATCATTTGTTGATCAATTTGAGTTCTACCTGCAGTATCAAAAATGATTACATCTTCTCCGGATAGAGAGGCTGCATTAATAGCTCTTTTAGATATTTCTAGAGGAAACTGCCCGTCCATTATTGGAAGTGTTTTAATAGAATTGCTATTTCCGAGTACCTCTAGCTGTCTTTGCGCTGCTGGTCGGTAAACATCCAAACTTACTAACATGCTTTTTTTTGAATACTGTTTTTCTAAATATTTAGCTAACTTTGCAGATGTCGTGGTTTTTCCAGACCCTTGCAAACCAACTATTAAAATTTTAATTGGGGGCACTGCTTTTAAATTAAGTTCTTTTTTTTCGTCTCCAAGAACTTTTACCAATTCATCAAAAACTATTTTGACGATCATTTGTCCAGGCGTTACAGATTTTAAAACTTCTTGTCCGACAATTTTAGGCTTAATATTATTAATAAATTCTTTAGCTACAGAAAGAGAAACATCCGACTCCAGTAAAGCCTGTCTAATCTTACGCAATCCTTCATCAGCCTGCTTTTCGTCTAATCGTGTTATTCGGTTAAAAAACGAAAAAGCACTTTCAATCTTATCTGTTAAACTCTCAAACATAATTTTCTTTCTTTCTCCCAACAAAAAAGGCACTAGTGGGCGAATCCTCGCTGACTAGTGTTGATCTCCTCCAAAGAGGACACCACAAAATTGTAATAATTTGTGGAAGTGATCAGAAGCTATATAGTAACAATTTAAATGTCAAGAAAACTGGAGTAATACTTAAAGTTATGGATTTTAAAGGTTATACAATGAATGGCTTGGGCAATGATTTCCTAATTTTAGATAATAGAACCAAACCTACTATTTTATCTAATGAGCAGATTAGACATTTGGCCAATAGAGATAATATTGGCTTTGATCAACTAATTATAATTGAATCAGGGAATGATTCTGCTCATAATATTTTATTTTACAATTCCGACGGTGAAGAGGCTGAAGCCTGCGGAAATGGAAGTAGATGTGTATCACACTTACTAATGGAAGAAGAAAAAAGAAAAAAAATTTCTATCAATACCAAAAGTGGTATTTTAAATTCTATTGATAATGGAAACAAAAATATAACTATAGATATGGGTGAGCCAATATTTGATTGGGAAAAAATTCCGTTATCTGAAGAGATGGATCCTTCCAACGTTTGTATAACACTTAAAGACAATTCTAGTTTTGCTGGTTATGCTCTGAGTGTGGGAAATCCACACATAATTTTCTTTAATGATATTGAAACAGATAAATTAAAAATAATTGGTCCTGAAATTGAAAATCATAAAACTTTTCCTAAAAAGTGTAATGTTACATTTGCTAAAATCATAGATCAAAATAATATTAAAGTGAATGTATGGGAACGTGGCGCAGGACTAACAAAAGCATGTGGAACTGGCGCATGCGCTACTGCTGTGGCCTCTGCTAAAAAAAATCTTACTGAAAGACTTGTTAATATACATTTTCAAACTGGAAAGTTATCTATTGATTGGAAAGAAAACAATCACATACACATGTCTGGGCCCGTTTCTGATATCCAAGAAATTAATATTAGTATCTAAAAATGGGATTCTTAAAAAATTTAAAAGAAGGGTTGTTTAAATCTTCGTCAAACATATCTGAGGGTGTCTCTAATATTTTTCTAAAGTCCATGCCTAATGAAAAAATATTAGAAGAGATTGAAGATTTCATGATTCAATGTGATTTTGGAATTGATGTTGCAAGTAAGTTTAAATTGATTTTAGCAAATAAAAAGTTTTCTGAAGAAGAGCTAAAAAAAGAAAATTTTTATAATATTTTTTCAGAGGAGGTGACAAAAATTTTACAACCTCTAGAAAAAAAAATTGTAAACACCGGACCGGACTTTAAGACAATTATTGTATGTGGCGTTAATGGTACTGGAAAAACAACCACCATTGGAAAGTTATCTAAATTATTTAAAAATCATAATAAAAAAGTTGTTATTGGTGCTGCAGATACTTTTAGAGCTGCTGCAATAGACCAGCTAAAGGTGTGGTGTGACAAAAGTAATACAGAGATGATTCAGTCGGAAGTTGGTGCAGATCCTGCCTCCGTTGCATTTAAAACTCTTGAATACGCAAAAAATAATAATAAAGATTTGTGCATTATTGATACTGCCGGACGCCTTCAAAATAAAAAGAATTTGATGGAAGAATTTGCAAAGATTGTAAGGGTTCTAAAAAAAATTGATCCTGATGCTCCACAAGAAACATGGATTGTTCTGGATGCGACCACAGGACAAAATGCTATTGCGCAAATTGAAGAATTTCAAAAGATTACTCCTTTAACTGGAATTATTATGACCAAGCTAGACGGTACTGCCAAAGGTGGTATTTTAGTTGCCATAGCAGATCGATTTAAAATTCCAATTGTTGCTATTGGTGTTGGAGAAAAAGAAGAAGATTTGAGTCAATTTATTGCCTCAGAATATAGTCAGGCCCTGATAAAATAAATCTAAAGAGCTCTAATAAAATCTCTCAATACGGATACTAATTTTATATCGTATTTCATCATATGATCATCGGAATTTGGAAAATAAGAATACTTTGGATTATTTGCTTCTTGAAATAATGTTTTCCCCATATGAGATGGAACAAGCGTGTCCATTTCTCCATGCATGATTAGAATAGGAGACACATTTTTTTTAATTTTTGAAAGAGATTCAAACCGATCTTTTACAAGGATAGACGCTGGAAGAAATGGGTAAATCTTTTTCGCCATTGCCACCATGGAAGTGTAGGGAGATTCCAAGATTATTCCTGCATATTTAGAATCTTTAGCAAGTTCTAGAGCTACGCCTGTTCCTAAAGATTCTCCATAAAGAATAATATTTGTTTTTATTATACCCTTCTGTTCTAACCAGCGTATTGAACTTTTAGCATCTTGATATAATCCATCTTCTGTTGGTTTTCCTTGGTTACCGCTAAATCCCCTCCAAGAAATAATTAAAAAATTTAAGTTTAATTGATTAATTTTGTTAAGTTTATAAATTCTATTATTAAGATTTCCAGCATTGCCGTGAAAAAAAACTAGTGTCTTGTAGTTTGAATTTTTAAAAGAATACCAAGAATTTAGAACAATATTTTCGGTTGAAGAGATTTCAACTTTTTTAAACTCAAACTGAATACCTGTGTCATCATAGCTATTAATATCTGGATGGTACATAAAAGTTCTCTGAAACAAAAACATAAATAGACAGATAGCAAAATAAGAAATGAGTAGTAAAATTAAAATTTTTTTATAAAAAATCATTTAGAGTATTTTTTATTTGCGAGATAAATTCCCACTAACACCAGAATAGCTCCATAAAAATGATAAACTTCTAGCTTTTCCCCAAATAAAATCATGCCATATATTGATCCATAAATTGGCATTAAATATACCGTTAGTCCCGCAAGAGAAGCTCCAATTAATTGTTGTAATTTAGTGTACATAGTAAATGCTATTACGCCTGGAAATATTGCTGCTAGTAATACAAAAAAAAGAAATCCTAGATCGTAAGTTGTAGGAATAAAATAAATATTTTCTATTATAAAAAATGGAAAGAGAAATATAGCTCCCATAAAACTCATTAAAGTAAACCTTGCAAGAATAGAAAATTGACTTTTACGATGAATTAAACTGATAGAAAAAACTGCCCAACTGGTTGCAGATATAAGCATCCATAAATCACCATAGGTAAAGACTAAACTTAATAAATTTTCAATATCAGCTTTAAATATGACAAAAGCCACTCCACCAAAACTAATCCATATACCAAAATGCTGAATTAATTTTAATCTTTCCTTAAAATAGACCGAAGACAACAGGACAATTATAATTGGAGCTAATGCATAAATAATACTCATATTGGTTACAGTAGTTGAAAATCCTGAGATGTACGGAAATGCACCACAAATTGAAAAACCTGTAAACCCAAGAATTGCCAGATTGGGAAGTTCGCTTTTAATGCAATCTCTTTTCTGCTTTATTTCCTTAAGCACAAACGGAAGCATAAACAAAAAAACTACGAACCATCGCCAAAATGCTAGCGAGATGGGAGGAATAAAACCAAGAGCCCCTTTACCAATGGCAATATTGCTGGTCATAAAGATCGGTTGAATAAATAGTAAAGAGAAATGTAAAAAATTGTTTTTAAGATTAGACACAACGATAAAGAAAATAATTATTTTTTATCGAAGAAAGCCTCATAGACCATCATGCCAATAGCGATAGCTATTAAAATAAAAACAGGTAAAACATCGAAAAAACCAATCATGGAAGATCTCTGCAATGTAGTAGCCAAGCCAACTAGGAAGGCAATTGCTAGACCTACTCCTAAAGTTGTTGTTATTTTATTAATCATTTTGTTTGCAATTTTTTTCTACCCAACTAGCAACACCCAAAAACCTTAAATCATCATGCTTGTCGCCGATCAATTGAATACCTAATGGTAGATCATTTTTTCCGGTAAGTAAAGGAAGTGAAATTGATGGAAGACCTAAATAAGTCCACACTGTACTAAATTCTGGACTACCAGTATTTCCCAATCCTTTAGGAGCGACCCCAGAAGAAGCTGGTGTTAAAACTCCATGGTAATCTTCAAATACCTCTTTGTAAGAATCATAACTTCTCTTCATAAAATCAATTGCTTCTGCATATTCTGTTGCAGAATTTTTAAGACCTCGCTCAATTGCGCTTACCATTTCTTTAGAAAGTTTTTTTTTATATTTTTTGTAATATAGTTGGAAATTGTTAGCCATATCCGTCTCATGAATTATTTTATGATATTTTGGAATGTCGTCAAAATAAGAAGGTGTGTCAAATACTTCAATATTTTTTTTAAAAGTCTTTATAAAAATTTCAAAAGATTTTTGAGATTCTTTATCAATATTTTTCCAGTTCTTGGTTTTGTAAAAGATAAATTTGGGATCAAAAAGTGGACCTTTTCTACACACATCCATCATATCCTCTGCGGAATAATGAATTGTTGCTGGATCAAATAAATCTTTTTTAATTAACACCCTTGCTAATAGCGCCACATCTTCTACAGATTTTCCAAAAATACCCACTTGGTCTAGTTTATCTGATTGTTTTAAAATTCCGTATCTAGAGATTAGGCCATATGATGGTTTGTACCCAACAACACCACAGTAAGATGCCGGTCTAATAGTTGAGCCATTAGTTTGCGAACCAATAGACAGGGGTGCCATATGGGCTGCCACTGCTGCTGCAGATCCACTCGAAGAACCTCCGGGAGTCCTTTTGTAATCATGAGGATTGGTAGTTTTTCCTGGATGAAAATAGGCAAGTTCTGTTGTTTCTGTTTTTCCCATAATAATAGCACCCGCTACTTTAAGAAGATTAACAACTTCAGAGTCTTGGGAGGCTGTCATTTTTTTTCTTATGGTAGTCCCACATTCTGTCGGCATATCCAAAGTTCCAATTATGTCTTTAACAGCCACAGGCAATCCATGTAATAATCCCAATGGTTTTCCTGAAATTCTATGCTCATCTGCTTCTGCAGCCTTTTCTAAAAGTAATTTTTTATTAAAGTGTGACCAAGCTTTCACATCTTTTTCAAACTTACCTATTCTTTCAATATACTGCGAGCAAACTTCGACAGAAGAAATTTCGCCTTCTCTTAGTTGTGCAGCTAATTCATTGGCCGAAAGAGAAAAAATATCTGGCATAATATATTATTTAATTTGGAAATAATGTTTCTGGTAACCACAAAGCTATGCCAGGGAACATGTACATGAGCACCATTGCAAAAATAACAATTCCAAGGAATGGCATAATACCAGCAAAAATTTCCATTAGCTCAACATTATTTTTTTGAACACCTTTCAAATAATAGGCGGACATGGCCATGGGGGGTGTTAAAAAAGATGTCTGTAAGTTTAAAGCAATTAGCATAGCAAAAAAGTAAGGATCCACTCCAAACACTTCTAATAGTGGTAAAAAAATTGGAACAAAAATAATTAAAATTTCTGTCCATTCTAATGGCCAACCTAAAAGAAAAATAATTATTTGTGTAATAACCAGGAACTGCCAAGGAGCTATGTCTATGGATTTAAAGAAATGCTCAAATATTTCATGTCCTCCAAGATAAGAAAATACTGAAGAAAATGTCCATGAACCAATAAATAGCCACATAATCATTGCTGTAGTTTTGGCTGTTAAAAAAACCGATTCTTTAAAACTTTTCCACTTCAATGTTTTGTAAAAATAAGACAACACAAGTGCACCAAATGCTCCAGCTGCTGCAGCTTCTGCAGGGGTTGCAATACCTGCTAATATTGTTCCAAGCACCAACATGATCAAACCAAAGAGAGGTAAAAATGAAACTAGCACTTCTTTTAAAATTTCAGATTGTGGAGGTATGTCCTCTGCTTTAGGCTTAGGAGCGATAGAAGGGTCTAACCACCCTCTAGTAATAGCGTAAGTCACATACAAGCCTGCAAGCAATAATCCAGGGAAAATTGCAGCTGCAAATAATCTTAGTGGAGATAGTTGAGCAATAACAGAGTAAACAATTAACATAATGCTAGGTGGTATTAAAATTCCTAAACATCCCCCCGCACAAATTATTCCTGAAGCAAATTTTTTATCGTACCCAGCTTTTATCATTGCTGGCCAAGCAAGCAGGCCCATTAGGGTTACAACAGCACCAATAATTCCAGTTGCTGTAGAAAATAAAGTACAAGTTATTAACGCAGCCACTGCCATGGAAGCTGGCAATTTGTGAGCAGCTAGCCTTATTGCAAAAAATAATTTTGCTACAATTCCAGCTCTCTCAACTAAGTATCCCATAAATAAAAATAGAGGTACAGCGGTTAAGACATTATTATCCATAACCGTATAAGTATTCTGAACAAATAAAGAAAAAATCCTATTATCAAATAAATGCTCCATTAAAGCTGGATCATAATAAGCATAGTATCCAAAGCCAATTCCCATTGCCATTAATGTAAACGCAATTGGAAAACCAAGCAGAACTGTAAATAGGAATATACCCATCATCAAGATGGCCACTTCTGGGTTGGTTAAACTAAACAACATCTTTTACGTTTCCTTCTTCAGCTGCTTTCATTAAAATTTTTTCTGTTTCTTCGGCAACTACCATTCTTGCAGGCCACTGTCCTGTGCGAATACAAATGATACATCTAAATAGTTCACTAAGTCCTTGAATTGTTAATAAAACTCCCGCACATGGTATCATTGCCTTTACCATATAAATTTGAATTTGCGCAGGACTGCTCCAGCTTGTTTCTTTTATTTTCCAAGCTAACGCAGCATACTCATACCCATAAAATGCAAGAGCTATTACTCCTGGAAAAAAGAAAATAAAATAAAGTACGAAATCGATGGAAGCTTGAACTCTATTGCTAAATAATCTGTAAATAACGTCTCCTCGTACATGAGCTTCCTGGGCTAAAGTATAAGCTCCAGACATCATAAGAATTGCTCCATACATTTGCATACTAAAATCGAAATTCCAAAGTGTGGGAGCATTAAATACATACGCCATAACCACCTCATACACGGTTCCACCCATTAATATTACTATGCACCATGCAAATGCTTTTCCCATTGAGGTGCTCAAAGCATCTGCAAACTTAATATAATGTTCCATCAATTTTATAAAAAATATTTTGTAGTGAGTTTAAAGGGGAGATTGGTATCTCCCCTTTTTAACTTTGTAAAGTTAATTAGATTTTAACTTTTCCAATAGGTCCAAACTCATTTTCATATGCTAACTTGTAGTTCGGCTGATTCATCAGCAAATACTTCATAGTTTTTCTAGCATAATCTTTTTGAGATTTTACTACTTTTGCAAAGAATGCGTCTTTCTTAACAAATTCTCCGATTACCTTGTCCCAGCCTTTTAATTGTGCAGCTAAGATTGCATCAGAAGTTTGGTATACATTAACCTTATGCTTGTTCATCAACTCAGACAAAGAAGCAGTATATCTGCTTAGTGCCTTAAAGTAGTTATCTGTATTCGCAGCGTAAGCAGCGTTTTTTAAGATAGCTTGATGAGCAGGTGAAAGGCTTTTGAGTCTTTTCGTATTACAAGGAATTTCAAACATCTCTTGAGATTGATGAAAACTTCCTAAGTGATAATGTTTAGACACATCTTGCATTCCAAACTGTGAGTCAGATGTTGGATTGTTAAATTCAGCAGCATCAATCAAACCTGTTTTCATTGCTGGTTGAATTTCACCACCTGGTAATTGTCTTACGACCATTCCCATAGCAGTCAAAACGTTAGTCGCTAGACCAACTGTTCTGTATTTCATTCCTTTAACATCAGACACTTTAGTTACATTCTTTTTGAACCAACCAAAAGGTTGTGCTGGCATAGGCATATGAAAGAACCCAGTATAATTGAATCCAACTTTAGCAGTTGCTTCTTCATATAACTTTCTTCCTCCGCCGTACTCCATCCATGCCATTACTTCTTGTGATGACATTCCATATGAAGGACCGGTTCCAAAAAGAGAAGCTGCAGCGTTCTTACCATACCAATATGCAGTCACCCAGTGACCCATATCAACTATGCCTGAACTTACCGCTTGTCCAATTTCTGAAGTTTTAACTACAGCTCCAACTGGCTGAAGATCAATTGTCAAACTTCCGCCCGACATATCTTTCACCATGTTGCAATAGTCTTGTGCCATTTCAAAAAATATATTCGCTCCTGAAGGCCAAGCTGCTTGCATTTTCAACTTCACAGATTTTCCGTGAGATGCTGAATGAGCAGCTACGTTAGGCATCGCTACAGTAGCTACTGCTGCTGCACCCGTTACCGCTGCTGTTTTAAAAAATTTCCGTCTTGAATTAGACGAAATAGTTTTTTTTGACATGTTATTTTCTCCCATGTTAGTTGTTAAGTGGGAATATATAACCACTAAAAATAAGGGTTGTCTCTATAAAAAAATTAAAAAAATTCTACTAATCTAGAGGGAATGAGAGGGAATGAGGGGGGGGGATTTTTTTTTATGCAACTCAAAGTTGTTTAATTAACTTGATCCTTTGGTTTTTTTCCAGAAAAAAAAACTTCTAAATTATCTATAGCTCTATCACCCATATCAATTCTAGTTCTTTTAGTTGAGCTTCCAAGATGTGGGAGTAGAAAAAGATTATCAAGCTTTAAGTATTCTTCATTTATTTTTGGCTCTCCATTATACACATCCAGCCCAAGCGCAAAAATTTTTCCACTTTTCATTGCTTGGATCATAGCCTTATCGTCGATGATGTCTCCTCTAGCAGCATTGGCAACAACCGCTTTATCTGGCAAAAATTTAATTGTTTCTTCATTAAGTAAATTTGTAGTCTCGGCAGTTGCAGGACAATTAATGGATAAAAATTCACTTTCTGCAAAAAGAGATTTGGCATCTTTATGATATGTAGCGCCCAATTCTAAATCACTGCTTAATTTATTTCTGTTATGATAATGTATTTCCATTCCAAAACCTCTGGCTCTTTGGGCTACTGCCCTTCCAATTCTACCCATTCCTAAAATACCTAATTTTTTATTCGACATTTGTTTGCCCATTAAAAAATTAGTAGACCAGATCCAACTTTGTGCTTCCGCGTGCTTTCTTCCTTCATAAGCTCTTCTAGAAGCTCCAAGCAAAAGCAAAATAGATATGTCTGCAGTAGCGTCTGTTAAAACTTCTGGCGTGTTGGTTACTGCTATTCCTCGTTCCTCTGCAGCATCAACATCTACATTGTTATATCCTACCGCATAATTTGCTATTATTTTAACACTAGACGAAAGTTTGCTTATAATTTCTTTGTCAAATTTATTTCCACCAACACACAAAATTCCATCACAGTCTTTAGATAAAGAAATTACTTCTTCAGTTGATAAAACTTTATCTTCTTGGTTGAGTGTGGCATCAAACAAATTCAAAATTCTTTTCTCATTTTCTGGCAAGAGATTTCTAGTTACTAATATTTTTTTCATTGTATTCCTTCTCTATTTGCTTTGGTTTGATACCACCCGTGAACCAATCTAACAATTCTATAGTATGCACTATTGGTATGGATGAGCCTGTTGCAATTTGTGTAATACAGCCAATATTTCCGGCTGAAATAAAATCTGGCTTAATTTTATCAATATTTTCTACTTTTCTCTTCAGAAGCTCGCTTGCCATTTTGTCTTGTAACAAATTATAAGTTCCGGCAGAGCCGCAGCATAAATGTCCGTCGGGTATCTCTAAAATAGTATTCCCTGAGTTTTTTAATAAATCAATTGGTTGTTGGTGAACCTTTTGCCCATGCTGCATAGAGCAAGCGGAATGATAAGCAATTTTATAAGATTTTTCATTTTTAATAAAATTAAGCTTTATATTTTTCCCTAAGTATTCTGTCACATCTTTTACCAATTCTGAAACTTGCTTGGCTTTTTTTCTAAGATTTGTATCTGGATGGTTTTTAAAAATAAAACCATAGTCTTTTAAAGTTGTTCCGCACCCTGATGTATTAACGATAATTGCATCTATAGGGTTTTTTTCGGATATTTTTGCCCAAGCATTAATGTTTTGAATAAAGGAATTATGTGCTAATTTTTCTTTTCCCAAATGATGATTTAATGAACCGCAGCAGCTCACCTCTTGGGACACATGAACCTCCACGCCATGTCTGTTTAGAATATTTATAGTAGAATCGTTGATCTGCGGTGATATTACTTTTTGAACACATCCAGTTAATAAAATTACTCTAGCAACTGTCTTGCCCTCAGGTTTAAAAACATTTTTTGCTTTATGTTGAGCTTTTGGAAAATTGGTTGGCATCAACGCAACCATATTTTTAATTTTTCCTGGCATAAAAAATAAGAGTGGTTTTGTAATTTTAGTTAACCAACCAAGTAAAAGAAATATATTGGGCCTAGGAAGAACATAGGAGAGCATGCTCCTTAACAATCTATCTAAAAAAGGCCTTTTGTAGTTTCTTTCAATGTGATTTCTTCCATGATCTATAATGTGCATATAATTTACTCCGGACGGACAAGTGGTCATACATGCATAACAAGATAAGCAACGGTCTATGTGTTTTACTACTTTTTCAGTAGGAGGCTTGTTATTTTCAATCATATCTTTGATTAAATAAATTCGACCTCTTGGCCCATCCAATTCATCTCCCAATACTTGAAATGTTGGGCAAGTTGCGTTGCACATTCCGCAGTGAACACATTTTCTTAAGACATCTTCCGTATTTTTTATTTCTGGATCTTCTAGCTGTTTTTTTGTGAAATTAGTTTGCATTAAATACCTGCATAAATTTTCCCTGGGTTGAGAATACTTCTTGGATCAAAACTAAGTTTAACTTTAGATGCTAAAATTTTGATATTTTCATCAGAGCTGGAAAGGAAAAATCCAGAGGTCCTAAATGTATTGTCGGCTTTCATAATCGTAATGTGCCCACCCTTTTCTTTGCAAAATTTTTTCATTTTTTCTAATATCAGATAAGAAGGATCCTCATTCCCAATCTCTAAAAAAATCAATCCACCCACCCACTCTACAAAATATTTATTATTAATACCCATAATTTCATCTTCGCAAAATTGACTAATAAAACCAGTGGTTTCCGTTGGTGGAAGAGAGATTTTGGCAACTATTTTTTGTGAATTGTTAAAACACTCAAGGTTTGCACCAATTTTCCAAAATAAATCTGACTGATAAATTTCTAAAATTGTTTTTTCTTTTGCGTCTTTGAACATTTTGTTCAAACTTTCAATTCTTTCTTGAACTGAATTTTTTGGACCTTCAATTCTCAAGGCCGTGATTGTCTTTGAGTTGTCTAAATCATTTAAACGGAGAAAATCAATATTATTTTTTGGGTAATGGCATGCTCCTGAAATCTCCAAAGAAGTTTTCATTGCTTTTGAAAAAAATTCCAAAGCTTCTTTTGGTGTCAAACCATACATCACAAAAGTTTCAGAAAATTCTGGCTTGGGAACCACCTTAAGAGTCACCTCAGTTAAGACTGCCAATGTTCCATAAGATCCAGCCAATAGCTTGCTAAGATCATAGCCAGTAACATTTTTAACTACCGTTCCCCCCGATTTAATACATTCTCCTTTTCCATTTACTGCGGTAAATCCTAATAAGTGATCTCTTAAAGATCCAGATTTAAACCTCCTTGGTCCTGATAGATTGCAGGACACCACTCCCCCTATAGACCCATAATTCGGTTTTCCATTATACAAATATCCAAGATCTACCGGTTCAAAACCTAGCATTTGATTTTTGGATTTTAAAACTTCTAGAATATCAATAAGAGGGGTTCCTGCTTTAACTTTAATATAAAGTTCGTCTGGCTGATACTCTATAATTCCACTGTTTTTACTTAGATCTAATGTTTGTGAACATTGAATACTTCGACCTATGGGCTTAGAATTCAAAGTTATAATTTCTATTGGTCTATTCAATTCATAACAATCATAAATGAATTGAGAGATTTCCTCTTGGTTATTTGGGCGGTAAATATCCGTCATTAAAAACTGGGAAGATCTGGGAATCTTGTTTTTCCTTTATGAACATGAACTCTTCCTTCTTCAGCGCATCTATGAAGGATTGGAAAAACTTTACCAGGATTTAAAAGGCTTTTCTCATCAAACGCCTTCTTTAAACTGAGCTGTTGTTGAATGTCGTCATTATTAAACATTTCACACATTAGATCCCTTTTTTCAATTCCCACACCATGCTCTCCTGTAAGAACACCCCCGACTTTAACGCAATATTTTAAAATATCCGCTCCAAAGGATTCTGCTTTTTTTAATTCTTTCTTATTATTTGAATCAAACATAATGAGTGGGTGTAAATTACCATCTCCGGCATGAAAACAATTTGCAACAGCTAGTTCGTACTTTTTGGATAAACGAGTTATTTCATTTAATACTGTACCTAATTTTTTTCTAGGTATAGAGCCATCCATACATATGTAATCTGGTGAGATAGCACCCAAGGCAGTAAAGGCAGCCTTTCTTCCCTTCCAAAAACGTAAGCGCTCTTCATCGCTTTTGCTTGCACGGTTATAAGAAGCTTTATTTTTTTTTGCAATTTCCAAGACTTTTTCAATTAACGTGTTCACTTCAGATTCTGTTCCATCCAATTCCACTATTAATAATATTTCTACATCTCTTGGGTATCCTGCTTTAGCAAAATTATCTGTGGCAATAATTAATGGTTTATCCATAATTTCCATTCCCGCAGGAATAATCCCGGCACTAATAATATCTGCTACGCAGTTACCAGCATCATCGTTGGTATCAAAGCCGATGAGAACAGCGCGAACTGATTGAGGTTTTTTTAAAATCTTAACTGTAATTTCCGTAATAACACCTAGCAACCCTTCAGAGCCAGTCACAACTCCTAACAAATCATACCCCTCTGCATCCAAATTTTTTCCTCCGAGTCGGATTATAGTTCCGTCTATTAAAACCATCTCTACTCCAAGAACATTGTTAGTAGTAACTCCATACTTCAGGGAATGAACACCTCCAGCATTGGTGGATATATTTCCTCCTATAGAGCAGGCCATCTGACTAGACGGATCTGGAGCGTAATAAAAACCCTCATGTTGAACTGCTCCTGTAATTGATAGGTTTGTTACGCCTGGCTGAGTAACTACGCATCTGTTTTCAAAATCTATCTCTAAAATTTTATTAAATTTTCCCAAAACTACCAAGACCGAATCTTCTAATGGCAATGCGGATCCAGACAGGCCTGTTCCAGCGCCTCTGGGAACTACTTTTACATTATTATCATAGCAATATTTCAAAATCAGACTCACTTCTTTTGTGGTCTCTGGCAATACAACTGCAATTGGTTTTTGGCGATGAATACTTAAACCGTCAGTTTCATAAACTGCCTTTTCTTCTTCTTCCGAAAGCACGTGCTTGGAAATTTTTTTTAGACCATTAATAATGCTACTTGATTTTAATAAAGTAGCCTCATCAGGCTTTGGCATAACTAAAGACATGCTACAAAACTATAATAAATTTAACACTTTTTACAGATAATTCAGTGCAAATTGTGGAAGGATTATAAAATATTTTTTATTTTTTCTAGAGCTTTTTCAATGTTTTCGTAAGAATTTGCAAAACTAAACCTTACAAAATCATTAGCTGATTTTCCAAAACTAGTACCTGGAACAATTGCAACACCAGCTTCATAGAGACATTTGTCGGCAAACTGAGCTCCTGTTAGGCCTGTTTCACTAATATTGGGGAAGACATAAAATGCCCCTCCTGGATTGTTGCACTTAATTCCATCCATAGAATTCAATCCCTCTACAATTAGCTTTCTTCTTTTATTAAATTTACTCATCATATCTTCAAGAAAATCATGTGGGCCATCTAAAGCTGCTATGGCAGCAACTTGATTTGCTGCAGAAACACAAGAATAACTATTAATTGCCATTCGTGTTACGAGCTCAATTAATTGTTCGGGCCAAACACTCCAGCCAAGTCTCCAGCCGGTCATGGCATATGTTTTGCTCCAACCATCCAATACAATTAACCTGTCATATAATTTTGGATAATAAAAAAAAGAGGGCATTTTGTTTCCGTCATAAATTTGTCTACTATAAATTTCATCACTCATGATAGCCACATGAGGATATTGCTCCAATCCTTTAGCTAGTTCATCAATTTGATCTTTGGGAATTAATCCTCCTGTTGGGTTTTGAGGGTTGTTTAAAATTAATAACCTTGTCTTATCATTAATTAAGGACAAGACTTCTTTGACATTAAAAGAAAAGTTATTTTTATCTGATAAATACATGGGAACTGCTTTGGCTCCAGAATAATTAATCATAGATTCATAAATAGGAAATCCAGGTTCTGGATAAATAATTTCTGCGCCAGGCTCTCCAAAAAGCATCATGGCAAAGTACATGGTTGGTTTTCCGCCAGGTGTGATTAGTACTCTGGATGGGTCAATGGTAGCTGAATACATTTTTTTAATATGAGCAGATACGCTTTGTCTTAATTCGAGAGTCCCATTGGCAGCTGTATAACCATGATGTCCATCTTCTAAAGCTTTTTTTCCTGCCTCCACAATATGCTGTGGAGTTCTAAAATCAGGCTGGCCAATTCCAAGATTTATTATTTCTTGTCCCTCCGATTCTAACTTTTTAGCTTTAGCAAGAACTTCAAAGGCTGACTCTGTTCCTAATCTAGAAAAACTTTGAGCAATTTTCATATTATTTACCTGAACAAAACTTTATCTTTAGTTAATTCCTTTACCGATCTACAGCCCATCAATGTCATTCCTCTTTGAATCTCATCTCTTAATTTACCAACTGCTTGCTCTACTCCGACTTGTCCTCCAGCACTTAGTCCGTATAAATATGCTTTTCCTATAGAGCAGGCCTTGGCTCCTAAAGCTAAAGCTTTTAATACGTGAGTTCCTCTTTGAACTCCTCCATCCAATATAACTTCCACTTTATCTCCTACTGCATCTACTATAGTTTGCAGCTGATCAAAAGGAGCTCTGGAACCATCTAGTTGTCTTCCTCCATGATTAGAAATCATAATGGCTGAAGCTCCAATATCTATTGCTTTTTTAGCATCCTCTACAGACATAATTCCCTTTAAAGCAAAAGGGCCATTCCATTTTTTAATAGCATATTCGGCATGCTTCCAATTCATAGTGGTATCAAACTGTTGGTTTATATAATCCATAATGGACATTTCAATACTGGTTCCTTTGCTCGTCATATGGGCAATGTTTGCCAATGAAAACTTTTTCCCTAATAAATATTTCAGACTCCATTCTGGGTGCATTGCAAAACTTAAGAGACTAGATAATGTTAAAGATGGTGGTGTAGTAAAACCAGTTCTATGATCTTTTTCTCTGTTCCCTGCAACAATCGTATCTACCGTTAAACACATTGCTTTGAAACCTGATGTTTTACATCTTTCAATTAGATTGTCTGTTAAGCCTTGGTCTTTATGAATATATAATTGGAACATTTTGGGACCACCAGAAACTTTAGAAACATCTTCGATACTTGTGGTTGCCATCGTAGATAAACTAAAAAAAGTTCCCAATTTTTCAGCAGCTTTCGCCGTGGCTGTTTCTCCTTCGTGATAGTACAATTGGTGCATTGCCGTAGGTGATAAAAAAAGTGGAAATTTTATTTTTTGACCCAATACAGTTGTCGATAGATCTACATTGCTAACATCTGTCAATACAGAAGGTATCAGATCACAATGCTCAAAAGCTTCTGTATTTCTTCTTAAGGTAACTTCGTCATCGGCTCCTCCATCTATGTAATGAAATATTGGAGAGGGAAGTTTTTGTTTTGCAAGTTTTCGAAAATCACCGACATTATGACAGTCGCTGAGTTTCATAGAAAGTTAAAATATTTTTGTAAAATTGAAATGATAATTATTTACACCCGGGTTATAATCTGCCAAATCACCATTAGAAATATGACTAGCACCCAAAGACAACACTCCCAGGGAACCGATATCTAATCCTACGTCAATCTGAGACTTAAATTGTAGAATTTGTCCCAAGGGCTTAGAATATCCTTTGCCATTTTTACCACGTTTATTTGATCCATAAGAATATAGTCCAGGAGTAAATGATGGGGTAATAACCAATCTTCCTATTTTATAATCTATTTTAGCCCCAGCATATGCCATTACAGCATAATATTCTGTCATGAATGCGCCGGCTAAGGGCTTTACTGTTCCAATCGGTGTTTCATAAGAATTATCAAAACTATAATTAAAGCCTAGTGACATTGCTTGCTGGTCTACATGCTCATAATCAAATTGGAATACTGAAGCTTTAAGCTCACCTGCATGAACTTTTGCTCCACTTACCAAAATTAAAAAAACGAAGGCTCTAATAATAAATTTCATAATTATTAATCAATATTTACTATTAAATTATAAATAAAAAAAGATAATATTTATAAACTTTAGGGCTCTTTATTGCCTCGAATGGGGAACAACTACTTTTATATAAATAAAAACACCTCCTAGTAGAGCAAACATCAAAGGAAATCCCCATAATAGAAAAGTATTTATTTTTAAAGGGGGGTTAAAAAGGATCCAATCCCCATAACGCTCTGTTAAATAATTATAAATTTCCTTATCTGATTTTTTGTTGATTATTTTTTTCTTAATTACTTTCTTTAAATCAATGGCAAAGTCAGAATTTGAGTCATTGAGTGACTGACCCTGACAGACTAGACACCTTATATTTTTATAAATATTTATTTCTCTTTCAGCGGATGCTATTGCAAGTTGGGCTGGGATGAAAAAAACAAATAATATAATTAAAAATATATTTCTCACTTTATTATTTCACTTATTCTTAGGTAAATTTTTTTATTAAGAGGACCCACATGCTTAAAAATAATTAAACCTTGAGAGTTAACAACGTATGTTTCTGGAATACCATAAGCTCCTATTTCTATAGAAACACTCCCATCTTTATCAGAGCCAGTAAAATAAAATGGATTACCTAATTTATTTAGGAAGGCGGTAGCATTTGTTTTTTTATCTTTATAATTAATTCCATAAATTTTTATTTTATCTTTTAACTTCATTAGTATTGGATGTTCCTCCCTACAAGGCACACACCAAGAAGACCAAATGTTAATTAAATAATACTTGTCTCTATTTATGAGAGGCAATTCCTGCTTAAGGTTAGTATTAACCAAAGAAGTCAGCTCTATTGCTGGCAATGGTTTGTTCAGCATTATATTAGGGTTGTTTTTGTTGTTAGCTTTTAAAGAATAATAAAAAATTACAAAAAAGATAACAGCAACAGAAACTAAAAGAGATATTTTAAATTGTTTTTTCATTTCTCCTCCTAACAAAACTCACAATTCCCCCAATAGTAATTAAAGCAAATGAAATCCATATTAATCTGACAAAATAGTTGTAATAAAACCTTACTCCTATTCCCGTACTTGGATCCCCAGCATAATCCATGGCAATATAAACGTCACTAAGACCGTCCCTTTGGATACTTGTTTCTGAGGTAAACTGCTGAGGCTGTTTATACTTTCTTACACTAGGCTTAAGGATAAAAGTTTTATTATCTTTTGTTATTTTATAGATACCGAACAATTCTTCAAAGTTCTTTTCTTTACTAGATTCTGATTTTAAAAAATTAATTTTAATTCCTTGTTTAAAAAAAGATTCTCCTAGATGTATTTTGGCATTTATTTCCTTAGAAAAAAAATGATTGAGTGTGATTGCCAGTATTAGCAGGCCGAATCCTAAATGAGAAAATAATCTTGAAAAATTTTGTTTAGTAAAAAAAATTTTTTTACTCATGACTATTTCGTAAAAGACCGAGACAATCAAATAGACAGAACACAAAACCCCTAATAGAAAAATAAAATTATACCTACTTAGATAAAGGCTTATTAAAATTGTTAAAAAAATGGAGACTATAAAAAATGAAAATATTTTTTGCTTCATTGAAATGAGTAAATTGCCATTCCATTTCATCAAGGGACCTATAGCCATTAGAATAAGAAAAATAAAAATGAAGGGCGCTAAAATTGCATTATAGTACTGCGGTCCAACAGAAATCGTTTCTCCTGTAAAAACTGATAATAATATTGGGTATGTAGTACCAACAATTACTACGGTTAAAATGAAAATTAAAAAATAGTTATTTAACAAAATAGAGAAATCCCGGCTGAATAAAGTAAAGCTATTGTTATTCGCCGATTCTTTTGGGAATTTTAAAATATAAATTATTAAAGATCCTAAGGTAATTATGGAAATGATAAAAAGTATATAAACTCCTCTTTCCGGATCATTAGCAAATGCATGAACAGAATTTAGAACTCCTGATCTCACTAAAAAAGTCCCAAACAAACTTAATATGAAGGTGAGTATGGTTAAAATTGCTGTCCAGGCAAAAAGTTTTTTCAATTTTTCCATAACCACAATCGAATGAATTAAAGCTGTAGACGCAATCCATGGCATTAAAGAAGCATTCTCAACAGGATCCCAAAACCAGTAACCTCCCCAACCTAACTCATAGTAAGCCCAAAAGGACCCAAGTCCTATCCCAAAAGAAAGAAATGACCAGGGTAACATGATCCATTTTTTAGCAATAGAAGCCCAACCAGAATTGTACTGTTTCAAAATAAGAGCTGCTAATAGCAAACTAAAAACTAAAGAAAATCCCACATACCCCAAATATAAAAAGGGGGGGTGGATCGCTAATAGAGGATCTTGCAAAATAGGATTTAATCCAAGTCCCTGAACCGGGACAGGAAATATTTTACTAAAAGGATTAGATGTAAAGATTAAAAAAGATAAAAAAATTAGCTGAATAATGCTTTGGAAAAAAATAGTGCATGCTCTTAGGGAGTCATTTATATTTTTACTATTTAACAAAAATAAAATTCCATATAAAGAAATCACCAAAATAAATAAAAGCATGCTACCTTCGTGGTTTCCCCAGGCAGCAGATATTTTATAGAACAAGGGCTTATCTGTATGAGAGTTTTCATAAACAGAAATTATTGAAAAATCTGAAATTCCAAAACAAACTATTAAAACAAAAAAAGAAAATAAAATTAAATAAAAACTAACTTTGTAAAATAAGAAAAATTGTAAATAAATTGATGATTTTTGAATGATGTTGTTTTTAATATAAAGAAACAGCGTAGAACAAGTAGTTAAAAAAGATACAATTAGTAGTACAGCACCCAAATTACTGATCATATTTTTTATTCCAATTTCCACTTTTCTTCAAAGCCTCAGCCACCTCTGGTGGCATATAATTCTCATCATGTTTTGCTAAAATAGTTTTGCCTAATAAAAACTTTTTATCTTTTAAGGTTCCTTCTACGACCACTCCTTTTTCTTCTTGAAATAAGTTTGGCAATATTCCTTTGTATTCAACATAAATATCATTCTTTAAGTCTGTTACTACAAAAGTATAGGTAGCTTCATTTTTGTTTTCTTGAACTGAGCCCTTTTTAACTAGTCCTCCAACTCTTATAAGCCCTTTGGGATTTTCGCTGTTTAGAGACAAATCTGTTGGTGAGAAAAAATATATAGTATTTTTTTGCAATGAATTAAAAATAAACTTTCCCAATATTAAAACCACTGCTGTAGATACTAAAAAATAGGTTAATCTTTTTTTTCTGGATGGAGTCATTTTTTTAAAACTTTATTTAGTTTGTTTTCTTGTAGCTGCAAAACTTCAGTTTTGTATCGTATGAAAAAAATGAATAGTGCAAATACAGAAAATCCTAGAAACATAATTAATAAAGGCATGAGCATAGATGGGTGTATGGCTGGGGATTCGGTTAGTTTAATACTAGCTGGCTGATGTAAAGTATTCCACCATTCAACAGAAAATTTAATAATTGGAAGATTAGCTAGGCCTATAATAGCTAAAATAGAAGAATATTTTTCAGCTACAAAAAAATTTTTAATAAATTTCCAAGATAGAATATAAAAAATATAAAAAAAGACCAGAACAAGCATGGATGTTAGTCTTGCATCCCACGTCCAGAAAGTTCCCCAAGTAGGTTGTCCCCATAACGAACCTGTAAAAATAGAAATTAATGAGAAAGTAAATCCTATAGGCGCTAAACTTTTAGCATAAATAGTAAAAACTCTAATTTTAAATACTAAAGTTATAATAGAGCTTATGCCCATCGCAGCAAAAATCATGAGCGCAAGCCAAGATGCCGGAACATGCACATACATAATACGAACTGTGTCTCCTTGCAAATAATCCTTGGGCGAAACAATTAATGATAAAATTAATCCAAATATTATTAAGGAAAGAAAAGTAATTTTTAACCAATAAAAAAAATTTTCATTCAATTGAAATATTTTTTTTAATTGGAATAAACTGAACATGTGGAGATGTTATATATAAAAATAATGAGAAAAAATGTGACAAAGTTTGTCTGGTTTGGAGAAGGGAGATATGAGAGTATCACTCCAAACCATACACTTACGATTTATATATTTGGTTAATTTGTCTTATAATTGTACTAATCTTGTTGAATTTGAGGCAGGTAACGTAGGGTTAGTTTACCGGTCTAAGATAAAGACCGTCTTTGGTCTTTCCTTTAAATATTTCATTTAATAAAGGATGCCCAATTGGATCGCTTCTGTCATCAAGAACTAAATTTTGTTCAGAAACATAAGCTTCGTAGGTAATTTCATCATTCTCAGCTAAAAGGTGATAAAAGGGCTGGTCTTTTCTTGGTCTCGCATCTTTTGGTATGGATTGGTACCATTCGTCTGAATTATTAAACTGAAAATCCACATCGTAAATTACACCCCTAAACTCAAACAGGCGGTGTCTGACAACTTCACCGATGGAAAACTTTGCTTTTTTAAGTTGTTTAGGTTGCATTGTTACCCTGAAGATAGTGATGATCCAAAATTAATCAAGCGTTAAATAAATTATTTCAAAAACATTTTAAGTGAAATTTTTGATTTCGTCCTCAAAAAGTAAGGCAAATATACTGAGTCTTGCTTTCCATAAAAAATATCCACATAGGACTTGTTAAATTTTTTTTCATCTTTTGCCTTGTGGCCTGCAATTGTTTGATATTGCAGTTTGCATTTTCTTAATGGTTTTTTATAAGTAATTTTTGAAGACTTAACAATATGATCTTTATTGCTCTGCTCCGATAAAATTAGATAAAAAACATCGGATCCATCAAAAACTTTCGTTCTTTGGTTGCAATTTAATTTATTTTTTTGATTAAATAAAAGTTGATTTATAGCGGTAAGAGGATCGACAACATTTTGTAAGTGATAGGGCTGAATTGGAATAGTATTTGTTTGTTTTTTTCTAGCAGGTTGGGAGATGTTCTTGATAACTTTTCTATCTTTAAAAACAATAGTAGTTGATCTTGCCTTCTTTTTCTTTTGATATTGAAACTGATAGGAAGTTTGTTTAGCATGGGCTTTGGTTGAACCATTTCCTTTAAAAGAAACAAAAAAATTTAAAAGACCCTTGCTTTTAATTTTTGTTGCTAATTCCTGATGAGGGCTGTTAGAGAATTGAATTTCCATAAATTTTAAGTTCAAGCCATAAATTTCATAAAAAAAATCTTTTGCATGCAAATTTTGTGTTACAAAACTAAATAATATAAATATAAAAATAAATAATTTTTTCATGAATAAGTCGTTAATTAAATTTATTACAGATTTTGGGCCATTACTAATTTTTTTTATATTTTATAAAAAATATGGAATGCAAGAAGCTATCTTGCCGTTAATAATTGCAACTACTATAGCTATATCTTTCATTTATTTAACTGAGAAAAAGGTTCCTACTATGCCTTTGATAAGCGGTATTTTACTTGCCGGATTTGGTGGGCTTACATTGTATTTTAATGACAAGACTTTTTTTTACATGAAGCCAACAATTATCAACTTGATGTTTGCCGTCGCTTTATTGTATGGAAAGCTCATATTAAAGACCTCCCTTCTAAAAAAAGTTCTTGGCGAAAGCTTAAAGTTAACAGACACTGGATGGAATATTCTCACAGACAGATGGATTTATTTTTTTATTTTTATTGCTATACTTAATGAGCTGGTGTGGCGAACTCAATCTGAAGACTTCTGGGTTCAATTTAAAGTTTTTGGAATGATACCTATTACCATAGTCTACACTTTCTTTCAGATTTCGGTGATTGAAAAGTATAAAATAGAAGAATAATGTTTCGTTATAAGGTTATTCATAATCAAAAATTCGAAGAAGAAAAATTTTTTAATAAAAAAGAACTTGGAGAAATACTAAATTTATATGGCTCCATGGTGTCTGTCGGTGAATGGAAAGATTATGCTATTTTTATTAATAAAAATATTGTTGGTTTTAACATTTATCGAAAAGCAACGGAAAATCCGCTTTATCAGATCATAAAGAACTTAAATGTCAAAAGCAGAAATCAAAAATATTCTATAAAAGACCAGGCAGGATCTATATTAAAAAATTCAAACCAATTAAAAAGTATTTTGGAAGTTATTAGCAAAAAAAAACTAAAACTAGTTAAGTGATACATCGCAAAACTCATTTACCAAAAAAAAACTGTGTAAATTGTGGGCTGTCCTTTGCTTGGAGAAAAAAATGGGAGCGATGCTGGAACGAAGTTAAATACTGCTCTAAAAAATGTGCTGGGTCAAAAAAAGCTCCCAAGATTTAACCTGGAAGCTTTTTTATTTAATTGATTAACGCTGAACTATCTTCTTTGACCAAAAAGTCTAAGCAGCATAATGAATAGATTAATAAAGTCTAAGTATAACGTTAGAGCGCCCATGATAGCTTTTTTGCTCATTACTTCGTTTCCATCACTAGCAAGATACATGTTCTTAATTTTTTGAGTATCGTAAGCAGTTAAGCCTACAAAAATTAAAACTCCTAAAATTGAAATTACAAAATGCATTGCACTAGACTTTAAAAAAATATTGACAATAGATGCTATAATTATTCCAAACAGACCCATCATTAAGAAAGATCCCAACCCTGTTAAATCTTTTTTAGTTGTATATCCATAGAGACTCATTGCACCAAAAGTTCCAGCTGTAATAAAAAAAACTCTTGCAATACTAGTTCCTGTGTATTGAACAAAAATAGATGACAATGAAGCACCCATTAAAGCTGCAAAAATCCAAAAAACAGTCTGTGCTCTAGAGGCACTCATGTTTTTAATTCCAAAACTCATGTACATAACAATTCCGAGAGGAGCTAACGCCACTACCCACATCAAAGCTGAATTATACATCGCATTACCCAAACCCGTTAAGCCAACAATATTACCTGAACCGTCTGTAACGACTGCAAGTTTAAAAAATAGCATAGCAATAACACCCGTTAAAAGAACTCCTGAACCCATAAAATTGTAAACAGATAACATGTAGGTTCTTAAGCCTTCGTTTACTGCTTCAGATCCAGTAGTTGTGGACTTAATTGCATTAATTCGATCGTTTAAATTCATTTTTCTCCTTTGTTATTAATTCTACTAATTAATTAATAGTTAATATGACTATAAAATTTGTCAATTTCAAGACCTTTAGATAAAGAAATTAATTAACTATAGCTATAGTTTTGTAAAAATTTTGCTAGGATAAAAAAAAATGAATTATAAAAAACTTGGTAACTCTAATTTAAACATAAGCACGATTTCCATGGGCACTATGACTTGGGGGGAGCAAAATACTCTGGAAGAAGCATTTGAACAAATGGATTATGCTTATGACCAAGGTATAAATATTTTTGATAGTGCTGAGTTATACCCTGTACCCCCTTCTACAGATACCCAGGGAGAAACAAGTAGAATTCTAGGACAATGGGTTAAAAATCGAAAAATACGGGACAAAGTAATTATTGCAGATAAAATTGTGGGCAGGTCTGGAATGAATTGGTTTCGCCCCGAGGGAATAGAAACAAGACTAGATAAAAAACAAATTGAGTTTGCATTGGATAGAACATTAAAAAATCTCGAAATGGATTATGTGGATATTTACCAGCTACATTGGCCCGACCGACCTATCAATGTATTTGGAGGATTGGAATATGAACACACCGACAGCGAAGATGCAATTTCAATTGAAGAGACTTTAACAGCTTTAGACGAATTGGTTAAACAAGGAAAAATTAGACACACAGGCCTTTCCAATGAAACTGCCTGGGGCACTAGTGAATTTTTAAAAGTTGCGTCTGAAAAAAAGATGTCGAAAATAATCTCCATACAAAATCCTTACAATCTTTTAAATAGAAGTTTTGAAGTAGGTCTCTCAGAGATATCTATAAGGGAACAGGTGGGTTTACTAGCTTACTCTCCTTTAGCTAGTGGAATTCTGACCGGAAAATATTTTGATGGAAAGCTACCAAAAGGAAGTCGCATGGATCTTTTTGGACACAGGTATCCCAGATATAAAACACTTAATGCCGAAGCTGCTGCTAAAAAATATCATGCTGTTGCTTCAAAACATGGTTTAAATCCATGCCAAATGGCCATTAAGTTTTGCGAAATACAAAAATTTGTTTCTTCTGTAATAATTGGACAGACTACTATGGAACAATTAAAAACTAATATTGGGAGTATCTCTTTAAACTTAAGTAAAGAAGTAATAAAAGACATTAATGAAGTTCAAATAATATATTCAAACCCATGTCCATAAAAAAATCCATACTTTATTTACTTGTATCTCTGCTCATTGCTGGACAGACTTCCGCTGCAATTCAGATTAAAGGAAAATTTAAAAATTGGGAATCTCATTTTACTAAACAAGGTGATGATTTAATTTGTTTTGCAATATCAATGCCCATGACAATGGAGCCCAAAAATTTAAACCGAGCTGAAGCAAGAATTTTTGTAACCTTCAGAACTAAGGACAACATTCGAGATGAAGTTAGTGTTACGGGGGGCTATCCTTATAAAAAAAAAATTCCAGTAGACGTAAGCATTGGAAGCAATAATTTTAAATTTTCATCTTCAGAAAAATTTGCATGGCTTCCAGGCAAGAATGACGAAATTAAAATTGTTCGCCAAATGAAAAGGGGGAATCAAGCAAAAGTTATTGGGATCTCTGCAAGAGGAAACAAAACTACAGACACTTATTCTTTGCTAGGGTTCACAGACGCATATAATTCTGCAAAAAATCAATGCAAAAAATAAATAAAATTGTTTTAGCCTATTCGGGAGGTCTCGATACTTCCGTAATACTTAGGTGGCTACAAGAAAAGTATGAATGTGAAGTTATTTGCTACACCGCTGATTTGGGACAAGACATAGATAGAAAAAAAATTATACAAAATGCAAAAAGACTGGGTGTAAAAAAGATTATTATCGAAGATCTCCAAGAGATATTTGTAAAAGACTACGTGTTTCCTATGATCAGAGGAAATGCTTTATATGAAGGTATTTATTTGCTGGGTACCTCCATTGCAAGGCCCCTGATTGCAAAAAGACAAATTGAAATTGCAAAAAAATATAATGCGCAAGCTGTATCACATGGGTCTACTGGCAAAGGAAATGACCAAGTTAGATTTGAGTTGGGTTACTACTATTTTGGTCCTAATATTAAAGTTATTGCACCATGGAGAGACTGGGACTTGGCTTCAAGAACCGATCTTATTCGTTATGCAAAAAAAAATAGCATCCCAGTTCCTCAAGATAAAAAAGGAGCACCTCCTTTTTCTGTAGATGACAATCTTTATCATACTTCAACGGAAGGCAAAGTATTGGAAGATCCTAAAAAAGCAGCGCCAGAATTTATTTTTCAAAGAACAGTGTCTCCACAAAAAGCTCCTAATAAAACTTCCTTCATAACTATTGGTTATAAAAATGGTGATCCTATCTCTTTAAATAATAAAAAGCTTTCTCCTTCAAATATTCTAAAAAAGCTAAATGATATAGCTGGCAAGAATGGTGTTGGACGTGTTGATCTGGTCGAAAATAGATTTATTGGAATAAAATCAAGAGGGGTTTATGAAACACCTGGTGGAACTGTTTTAGCTTTTGCTCATCGGGCAATAGAATCCATTACTTTGGACAAAGAAACTATGCATAAAAAAGATGAATTGATGCCAAGATATGCAGAGCTGATTTACAATGGTTACTGGTTTTCAAAAGAAAGAGAGAAGTTACAAAAAATCATTGACCGAAAAAGAAATAAGGTAAATGGAACTATTAAAATAGCATTGTATAAAGGAAACCTAACCCTTGTCTCAAGAGTGACTAAGAGCAAAGCTTACTCCATGAAAAAAGTTTCTTTTGAAGAAAATAAAACTTTTAATAAAAAGAATGTTGAAAATTTTATTAAGAAGCATAGCAAAATGTTAAGAAAATAATTGTTCTAACTATTAAATGGAATTAATTTTTTTATAAGCTTTAACAGTATTGCTTAACAAACAGCTAATAGTCATAGGACCCACTCCTCCTGGCACGGGGGTAATTGCCTTGACTAGGTCTTTAACATTTTCGAAATCTACATCTCCCACAATTTTTTTAGTTCCATGGTCTTCCAAGCGATTAATACCAACATCAATAATAACGCAGTCTTTTTTCACCCAGTCTGCTTTAACCATTTGTGGGCTTCCTACCGAAGCAACTAAAATATCTGCTGTTAAACAAAGATCTTTTAAATTTTTGGTTTTAGAATGAGTAATCGTCACAGTACAATTTTCTTTAAGCAGCAATTGGGCCATTGGTTTTCCGTTAATATTAGATCTTCCAATAATCACTGCATTTAAACCACTTAGGTTAGGTATAACTTTTTTCAAAAGCAGGTAACATCCATACGGAGTACAGGGTACCAAGGCATCATTGCCAGACGAAAGATTTCCTACATTGTTAGGATGAAAACCATCTACATCTTTAGCAGGATTAATCTCACTAATTATTTTCCCGGAATCGATGTGGCTTGGCAAAGGTAATTGAACTAAAATACCATGTACGGCAGAGTCATCATTTAATTTGTGAATTTCTTGGATTAAATATTTCTCGGTAATTGTATCTTCAAATTTTAATAGTTTAGAATTAATACCAACCTCTTTTGCAAATTTTTCTTTATTCCTTACATAAATTTGGCTAGCTGGGTGGTCTCCAATTAAAATGACTGTTAGGCCTGGTTTGCTAAGGTTTTTGGGTAGTTGGTCGATTTCTTTTTTTAACTTGTGACGAAGCTCTTCCGCTATCTGTTTTCCATCAATAATCATTAAAATAAATAAGGTGCAAATAATTCAAAAATTAAATTTCTTATAAAAATTAAACCAAGGACTAAAACCACGGGAGAAAAATCAATCCTTGCGATATTTGGCAATACCATTCTAATTTTTCTTAGGACAGGCTCGGTTAATCTGTATGAAAATTCAATTAAACTATAAACAAATCTGTTTGAGGTGTTAATGATATTAAAAGTAACCAACCAACCTAGTATTGCATTAATAATTACAATCCATAAATACAATTGAAAAAGGCTATCTATTAAAATAAATAAGGATTTCATTTTTCTAGTTTCTCCACATAAACAGATTGGGATGGGAAGGCAAAAGAAGCACCATTTTTTTCAACTATAGCTTTGATCGCAATGATTAAACGATCTTTTGCATTTATCCATTCGAGATATTGATTGGTTTTGGTAAAACATCGAACTCGAATATCAATGGAGCTTGCAGAGAACTGATTTAATTTAACAATTAATTGTGTGTCTTTGGAAACCAAAAAATCCTCACTGGAAAGAATGTGTTTTTCTATCTGATCTCTGCACTTAGTAAGCTGTTCAGCAGTACTTTTGTATTCAAGACCAATAATCCAATCAATTCTACGGTTGGTCGTTTCTGTATTGTTTATCACCGCTTTTTCCGCAAATTGAAAGTTAGGAATAGTTGCCAACGATTTATCAAATTTACGAATGACTGTAGATCTAAAACCAATTCGTTCTACAACTCCTTCGATAATGCCTTCGACATATATCCAATCCCCAACCTTAAATCTTTTTTCTACTAAAACTAAAATTCCTGAAATTAAATTTTTGAATAGATCTTGCGCACCAAGTGCGACTGCCACTCCAAACAAGCCCAAACCAGCAATTACAGGTCCAATTTTAATTCCCCAAATGTCTAGAACTGCAGCTGCTCCTAAAATAAAAATAATAATTTTAAATGCTTTTAAAATCCAACTTAACAAATCTTTAGATAATAAATTTTCTACCTGCTTAATAAGAAAGGAAACTGGTTCAATAATTTGGTGAATAGACCAAAAAATCAAAACCGTAATCAAAGAACGATTTAGATTTTCAATAAAATAAGAAGCTTTTCCATCAATTTGTAAATAATTAGTGGCAATAAAAAAGCCTATGACTAGTGGGAAGAATTTCACTGGGCCCTCTAAAGAAGTAACTAGCTGGTTGTCAAAACGATTGGTGCTTAAAGAAACAAATTTTTCTAATCTTTTAATAATAATTTTTGAAAAAAAACCTCTTAAAAATAAGAATAATAAAAAAATTAATACCGCAAGAAAAACTTCAGAGAAATTTATACCACCAACCCCTTTAGACCAAACGTCTGAAAACAAATTTGTAAAATTACTGATAATATTCATGCCTTTAGATATTGAATTATACTCCTAAATTGATCTAATCAAGGCTAAATTGCTCATTTCCAGCGCTAAACATTTTTACATTCTTCCATTTTATTTTTTTTAAAGGAAAAAAAACATTTTCACTTAAAGATCGAAGTTGAACAGAGCTACACTTGGATTCTAAATCATTATTAAATATCAATTTTGAAAGATGTGCAGCCGAACGATTAGAGTAAATAAAGATCAGGTCGATGCTCTGGTCTTTTAAAATTGTTAAAGTTTTTTGATCGAAATCTGGATTAAGGGAGGTGGTATAGTTAATGACGCTGTCGATACGATAGCCACTTGCTTTTAAGTCTTCTTCAAGGTTATGAGCAATGTCTTCACCTCTGATGTATAAAAATTTTCCATCATTTTTGTCTGCTATATTTAAGATCGTTTCTTTGAGCTGCAAATAATTTCCTCCAGCAGTAATAATGTTATTAAATCCTTTTTGTTTAGCCTGCACTGCTGTTGCTTCTCCCACACAAAAACATCTAACATTAGATTGGATGTTTTGATCTAAACACAATGCTGCATTGGAGCTAGTAAAAACTACAGAGTTATAATTAGTAAAATTTATATCTATAGTTTTTTTTTTAACAATATTGAGAATTGGAAACACACTCACTTGGTGTCCTAATTGAATAAATTTTTTAGCTGAATAAACTGAATCTATTTCAGGTCTTGTGAATAGTATGTGCAAGTTTAGTCTCCGATACTACAAAATCATGGCCAGCTTTATCTAAAATTTCTTCAGCAACATCCAGCCCTATGCTTGCTGCTTTTTCCGAAATTCCCGTTCTATGAGCATTAAATACTTTTTTTCCATCTAAAGATAGTATCTCTGCTTGAATAAAAATTTCACCATCATCATTTAAAACAGCATTTACAGCAACAGGGGTATCACAAGCGCCATTTACCCTATGAAGAAAACTTCTTTCTGCACTAACAATAATTTCCGTTTCTTTATCGTTTACAGATTTTAATAACTTAATAAGCTCTTCATCATTAGACCTGCACTGGATTGCTACCACACCTTGGCCAGCTGCTGGTAACATTTTATCTTTATCTAAAATTTCTGAAACATGGTTGTGAAACCCTAATCGTTTTAACCCAGCATAGGCCAATACAATAGAATCGTAGATCCCCTCTTTAACTTTTTCAATTCTTGTATCGATATTTCCCCTCATGCTTACAATATTTAAATCACTTCTTAATTTTTTTAATTGAGCAACTCTTCTAACTGATGATGTCCCAACGGTAGATCCTGGTTTAAGTTTCTCGAAAGATTTTGCAATTGGAGAAATAAAAGCATCCCTTTCATCTTTTCTTTTTAAAAATGCGGCTAGTTTTAAAGAAGGCACGCCAAAAGTGGGCACGTCCTTTAGAGAATGAACTGCACAATCAATATTGTTCTCGAGAATCTCCTGTTCAATCTCTTTTACAAAAAGACCTTTGCCTCCCATGCTTGCTAAATTTTCTGTCTTAAACTTATCTCCAGATGTTTTGATAACCTTAAGCTCAATTTGATCGGGACGAAGATCTGGGTTGGCAAGAAGCAATTCATCTTTGAAATGCTCTGATTGAGCTAAAGAGAGCCTGCTGCCACGACTACCAATTATTAACTTTTGTTTTGCAATCATTTTTTCTGTTTAAATATTATTTTTCATTATATTAGTATTAAATATTAAGCGACGGGAGGTCGCATAAAAATGAGCAAAGAATTGATTTTTTTAGGTATTGAGAGCAGTTGTGATGAAACTGCGGCTTCAATTGTCAAAGAAGACAAAAAAGGCAATGTTACTATTTTGTCTAACATTGTCTCTAGTCAAGTAGAAGAACACAAGCCTTTTGGAGGAATAGTACCTGAATTGGCAGCAAGATCTCACGTAGAGAAAATTGATACTATTATTAAAAAAGCAGTTCAAAAAAGCGGTGTTGTGCTTGAAAATATTACTGGAGTTGCTGCTACGGCAGGACCAGGGTTGCTTGTTTGTTTAATGGTTGGAATGAGTGCGGGAAAAACGATTGCAACTTTTTTAAAGAAACCATTTTTAGCAATTAATCATTTAGAAGGTCACGCATTAACTCCAAGACTAGTAGAGAGAGTCAAATTTCCCTATTTGTTATTATTAATTTCAGGAGGTCACAGTCAATTCTTAGAGGTGCGAGGAGTTAATAAATATAAAAGATTGGGAACTACTATAGACGATGCCTTAGGCGAAGCTTTTGACAAGACTGCAAAAATACTTGGGATAGATTTTCCAGGTGGTCCACAAATTGAAGAGTATGCAAAGCTTGGAGATGAAAATGGGTTCGTTTTACCAAAACCCATTTTAAACAAGAGTGGCTGCAACCTTTCTTTTGCCGGGCTAAAAACAGCTGTGCTTCATGCTTCCAAAAAAATTAAAAATAAACAAGACAAGTATGATTTGGCAGCATCTTTCCAGTTTACTATTAATGAAATTCTAAGGGTAAAGTGCAAAAAAGCTATGGAATTGTTTTTGAGTACTAATAAAAAAAATAAAAAAAATTATTTTGTTATTGCAGGGGGGGTAGCGTCCAACAAAACCATAAGGTCTAACTTGCAACAAGTCTGCAAAGATATGGGTTTTGAATATATTTTTCCTCCAGCAAATCTTTGTACAGACAATGCAGCTATGATTGCATGGGCTGGAATAGAACGATATAAAAAAAACCTAATAGATGATGTGACTTTTTCTGCTAGACCGAGATGGCCTCTAGATGAAAAAGCGCCATTTTTAAAAGGAGCAGGAGTGGATCATTCATGAAATATTGGTTAATGAAATCAGAACCTAACGTATGGTCTATTGATCAACAAAAAAAAGCTGGTTCCAAAGGAACTGCTTGGGACGGTGTACGAAACTATCAGGCTGCAAATAACCTGAAACAAATGTCTAGAGGAGATCTTTGTTTTTTTTATCATTCAAATATTGGAAAAGAGATTGTTGGAATAGTGGAAGTTATTAAAACTGCATTTGTAGATGTAACCGATCCAGATAAACGATTTGTCGCGGTTCAAGTAAAATTTAAACAAAAATTAAATCAGCCAGTTACGCTAGAAAATATTAAAAAAACTAAGGAACTGCAGGACTTATCGCTCGTCAAGCAAAGTAGACTATCCGTTACGTCTATTGACCCAAAAAGCTGGAAAATCTTATGTAAGATGGGTAAACTGTAAAAAATTCTAACGGGGGAAAACTAAGTGTCAAATACAGATAAGGTTTTTAAAGTTAATGATGAGTGGTCGAAAATTGCTCACGCTAATAAAGAAATTTACGAAACAAAATATAAAAAATCTTTAGAAGATAATGATGCTTTCTGGGCAGAAGAAGGAAAGAGAATTGATTGGATTAAGCCCTATTCTAAAATCAAAGATGTGATTTATAGTAAGGCCAAAACTGAAATCAAGTGGTTTTATGATGGAACGTTAAATGCTTCATACAACTGCATTGACAGACATCTAAAAAACAAAGCCAATCAAACTGCCATTATTTTTGAAGGAGATGATCCTACCGTCTCTAATAAAATCACCTATCAAGAATTAAGTGATGAAGTTTGTAAATTAGCCAATGGCTTTAAAAAAATTGGAATTAAAAAAGGAGACCGGGTTACTCTATACATGCCCATGGTTCCAGCTGCCGTATATTCTATGTTGGCATGTGCAAGAATTGGTGCAATTCATTCTGTAGTATTTGGAGGATTTTCTCCAGAATCTTTGGCTGGAAGAATTATTGATTGTAAATCTGAATATGTCATTACGGCAGATGAGGGTGTTCGGGGACAGAAGTCTATTCCTCTAAAAAAAAATACAGATGAAGCATTAAAAAAATGTCCCAATGTTAAGAAAAATATTGTTTTAAAACATACGGGTGGTTCTATTGATTGGAATGATAAAATTGATGTTTGGTATCATGATTTAATTAAAGACGAATCTACTACCTGCAAACCTGAAGAAATGAATGCAGAAGATCCTCTATTTATTCTTTACACGTCTGGTTCTACAGGAAAACCGAAAGGCGTTATGCATACGACGGGTGGTTACATGGTGTACGCATCTATGACCCATGAATATATTTTTGATTACAAAGAAGGTGATGTCTACTGGTGTACAGCGGATGTGGGTTGGGTAACAGGTCATAGTTATATTGTGTATGGGCCTCTTGCAAATGGAGCTACTACTTTAGTATTTGAGGGAGTTCCAAACTATCCAGACGCTGGAAGGTTCTGGCAAGTATGTGACAAGCACCAAGTAAATATTTTTTATACTGCTCCTACAGCTCTACGAGCTCTCATGAGAGAAGGAGATAGTTTTGTCAAAAAACACAGTCGAAAATCTTTAAAACTTTTAGGATCTGTTGGTGAACCTATTAATCCTGAGGCTTGGCTTTGGTATCATAAAGTGGTTGGTGACTCTCGATGTCCTATTGTAGATACGTGGTGGCAAACTGAAACAGGTGGAATCCTGATTTCCCCTCAACCTGGAGCAATCGATTTAAAACCAGGCTCAGCAACAAAACCATTCTATGGCATTAAACCAATTATTGTCGATGAGAAAGGAAATGAGCTAGAAGGTGCTTGCTCAGGAAATTTATGTATAGGTCAATCGTGGCCCGGCCAGATGAGAACTGTATATGGAGATCACCAAAGATTTATCGATACTTATTTTGCAGCTTACGAAGGAAAATATTTTACAGGTGACGGCTGTAGACGAGATGAAGATGGTTATTATTGGATCACTGGTCGTGTGGATGATGTGATAATTGTTTCAGGACATAACTTAGGAACTGCTGAAATTGAAAGTGCGTTTGTTGCTCATCCAGAAGTGGCTGAAGCAGCGATTGTAGGTTACCCTCATGACATCAAGGGACAGGGTCTATATTGTTATGTAACTCTTAATGTAGGCGTAGAAGGATCGGAAGAGCTTATAAAAGATTTAAAACAATGGGTTCGAAAAGAAATTGGACCTCTTGCCACCCCAGACCTAATTCATTTTACACCTGGCCTTCCTAAAACAAGATCAGGTAAAATTATGAGAAGAATTTTAAGAAAAGTTGCTGAAAATGACTATGAAAATCTTGGTGACACTTCCACTCTGGCAGACCCAACTGTAGTTCAAAGCTTAATAGACAATAGACTAAATAAATAAATTAAAAATCGGAAACTATTCCTTTTTTTTCCCAGTCTCCATAACGAGTGGGCTCTGGACCTTTGGGTCCATTGATTTCTTTTACTGCCTGGTCACGACCCTTATTAGAAGCAATAATTTTACTAATTCGCTCTTTTTCCTCTAATAAATAGTTAAATTGTGCATCACAGCCTGCTATTGGTGTTGGATAGGTTGATATTTGATCGTTAATTTTTTTTAATTGCTCAATGAGCTTACTCTTGTCTTCACTTTTTCTTTCGTTCGCTTCTTCTAATGCTTTTTTGGCCAGTTCTTGAAAATTTTTGCTCATATCTTTTCAATCAATTGATAAAATTCTTTCTGTACGTTTTCCCATTTTAAAATCATCGAATTTAATACTATTTTTCTGTCTAAAATTTTTAAGTTTTCAGCAATGGGCGCCCACTCGTATAAAGCCAAAGCACTTTCATTAAATGGCCAAGATTCGTAGTATTTATCCCAATCTATTTTTTTTAGCCTTTCTTCAAAAAGATTCTTGCCCTTCGAGACAATGTCTTCGGGCATTCCATTGGTTATTTCATTATTTAAAATTTCTTCGTAAATTTCTTTTGCCTTTGTTGTTTCGTGTGAATTGTAAAAAACTTTTAAATAAGAAAGAGTAAAGAGTGTTAGATCTTGTAACGCTATGGAGTAAATGTTCCACTTGGCCAAATTGATGGAGGCTAAAAATTTTTCGTCATTAAACATAAGAACATATCTAGTTCCCATTCTTGTTTTTAAATAACCATACAATGTTACTTGGGATACCCATGCTGACTGCTTTTGAACATAGGACTTAAGATCATCCAGGTTTTTTATTTTTTTTTTAGGCAGAATGGACTTAAAGAGTCCAAAAAAATAGGTATCGAAATAAGTCTTGAAATCATCCCACTTAATATCTTTAATTCTTAACGAATATTTTAAAGCCATAGTTTATTTTTTGGGTTAGTGTATTTTAGTTAATTTGTGCATTTCGATCCTAATATATTACAAAAACCTTTGTTTTTCGATGATTTTTAATGCTTTTCATACATGGTTGAAATGAGTATGTTTTTTTCAGTTAACTATAGGGAGAAAATAAAAATGTCAAAACAATCAGAACACTGGGAAAAAACCAGAGGATTGCTATTTAAGACTTTAGCAATTTGGTTTGTATTCTCAATCGGCATCTTTTTTTTCGGAGCAGAAATGCAAGCATCTTCCTTCAAGCCTTTTGGATATCCACTGTCATATTACATGACGTGCCAAGGGTCTCTTTTAGCTTTTGTATTAATCATTTTTTGGTTTGCAAATAGTCAAGAGAAAATTGATGAAGAGTTTGGCTACTCAGAAAGAGGAGATTAATATGATAAAAGGTAATTTTATAGACAACTTGCCTAAGGTATATGGAATATATACTGGAGGCTTTATTGTTTTCATCATATTGATGGCAATATTGGAACAAATGGGCTTAGGTGCGAAAGCAATTGGTATTGCATTCGTTGCTTTCACCGTCGGTATCTATGCATTTATTGGATGGATGTCGCGTACCATGAACACGGGTGCGTATTACGTAGCAGGAAGACAAGTCCCAACTGTATTCAACGGAATGGCTACTGCAGCAGACTGGATGTCTGGTGCTTCATTCGTTGCAATGGCAGGTGGAATTTACTTTAAGGGCTATGGATACATGGCACTTCTTGTTGGATGGACTGGTGGTTACGTTCTAGTCGCTTCGCTGTTAGCACCATATTTAAGAAAATTTGGTTGTTACACAGTGCCTGACTTTGTTGGAACACGATACGGTGGAAATGCTGCAAGGCTATCTGCTGTTCTTGTTTTAACTGTAGCTTCATTCACTTATGTGACTGCACAAATCAATGCAACGGGAACTATTGCCTCTGTGGCACTAGACATTCCTTTTGAGGTTGCTGTGTATGTTGGATTAGCAAGTATATTACTTTGTTCTATGCTTGGTGGAATGAGAGCTGTTACATGGACACAAGTTGCGCAATATATCGTTTTAATTATAGCGTACCTACTTCCTGTATTCTGGATCAGTAGCAAAATGGGAGCTGGATTCTTTCCGCATTTAATGTTGGGAGATGAGGTTGCTAGGATTGCTGAACTAGAGGGTCAATTTGGTTTTGTTAAAAACTCTGCAGCAGACTTAGCTACAGTACCAAAAGGCTTAGCGGGAATAACTAAAGCTCACTCGGCAGTAAACACAACGCCTTGGAAATTTATTTCATTAGTGATTTGTATGATGGCAGGAACTGCTTCATTACCTCACGTTATGATGAGATATTTCACAAGTCCAAGTGTTAAGTCAGCAAGAAGATCAGTGGCATGGTCACTATTTTTCATCTTCTTATTGTACTCAACTGCACCGATGCTAGCTACACTATCAAAACTTTCATTGATGGATCCAACTCTTGCAACTGGTATTATTGGTAAGCCAATAGCACAGGTTCAAGCGTTAGAATGGTACCAAAACTGGAACCAAGCGAAATTGATGTTTGTCAGCGACTTTAACGGAAATGGAACTCTTGAGTTAAACGAGTTTTTCATGGGTGGTAAAGCCGTAGTGTTAGCTACACCAGAAATTGCTGGTTTGCCTTACGTGATCTCAGGACTAGTTGCGGCTGGTGGTATGGCTGCTGCCATGTCAACTGCTGATGGTTTAGTTTTAGCAATTGCAAATGCTTTGTCTCATGACTTGTATTACAAGATCATTGATCCAAAAGCAGAAACTGCAAAAAGACTAATTGTTGCAAGGGTATTACTTGTGCTAATTGGTTTTGCTGGAGCAACTATCGCTGCAATGAAAATCCAAGGTATCTTAGGTTCCGTTATTTGGGCCTTTGACTTTGCGATGTCAGGATTGTTCTTCCCACTTGTACTAGGAGTATGGTGGAAAAGAGCGAACAAACAAGGAGCTGTTGCAGGTATGCTACTAGGTCTTGCTTCCGGAACTGCGTATCTAGTTTGGGTACGTAATGGTGGAGCTGGATTCTGGGGTATAACTCAACTTACCTTCGGTATCGTTGGAGCATTGGTTAGTTTAGTATCTATGGTGGCTGTTAGTTTAGTAACGCCAGCACCAGATGCAAAAATTCAAGCAATGGTTGACGAAGTTCGTATCCCTAGCGGAAGAACCATTACAGGAAACTAATAAACTATTCTTTAAGGGGCGAATTTTTTCGCCCCTTAATAGCAACACCCACTCCAACACAAATCAAAATTCATGGGCAATATTCATCCGTTTATCTTATTAATCGACTACGTCATGGGTGTAGTGATGTGGACTCTAATTGGAAGGGTTGCGATGAACATCTTTCAAAGAGAAGATTCAGAATTTTTCTTTATGAAAGTATTTGTAAAACTTACCAATCCAGTTATCCGCCCATTTAAAGTTATAACGCCTAATTTTATAGTAGAGCCTCTAATACCTCTTTATGTAGCTTGGTTTTTTTTCATGTTTAGATTCTATTTTATGCCTTGGATATTGGGATATCACGTAATGGGGATGCTATCATTTCCACTAGAGAGTGAGATCGCACTAGAACTTCTAAAATTAAAGCACTTTTTGTTGGGTAACTGATAAAAAAGAATTCAAATTAAAAAATAAAATTGATACTAAGTTAGTTAGTATTAATGAAAAAAATAAAAATCTCTCCTTCTATCCTGTCATCTGATTTTGGTCAGTTAAGCACTGAAATAAAAAAGATAGAAGATGCTGGAGCAGACATGATTCATGTAGATGTAATGGATGGACACTTTGTTCCCAATATAACTATTGGAGCTCCTGTTGTTAAAGCATTAAGGAAACACACCTCGTTACCTTTCGATGTGCATCTAATGATAGCTCCTGTTCATAAATACGTAAAAGATTTCGCTGATGCAGGTGCTGATATTATTACTGTTCACCCAGAAGCCACGGATAACTTACTTCAAACTATTGAGCTTATTAAATCTCTTGGCAAAAAAGCAGGTGTTTCTATTAATCCCAAAACTTCTTTGGATTCTATATTTCCTGTTCTCCACTTAATTGATCTTGCATTAATTATGAGCGTTAACCCAGGATTTGGTGGACAAAAATTTATGCCTGAAGTTTTATCCAAAGTAAAAATTCTAAGGCAAAAAATAGATGAAGAAAATTTAAAAGTTGAAATTGAAATTGATGGTGGAATTGATTTTGATACTGGCAAATTAGCAAAGGAAGCTGGCGTAGATATTTTAGTATCTGGAACCACCTTGTTTGCGGGTAATGATGGTCTTAAAGAAAATATTAAAAAATTAAGAAATTGCTAAGAGACTAATGAAAGCTGGGTCTTTGATTTTATGGCTAACTGCAATTTGGAAATTTCTAAGGAATAAATATAGATTTATTTATTTTAACACTAAATATTATAACCATTCCTTAAAAGCCGAACCGGTCTCGAGAATATATGATCTTCACAACACTCATTTTTTAGGCGAATTACAAGATAAAAATAATAAAAACTATTTATTAGCTTTAAAATTTAAAAAAAATATTTGGAAATTAAATAATCTTGATCAAAATAGTATTAATGACTTGCATAAATTTTCTTGGCTTAATTATATAAATGCAAATAAGGATCTTGAATATTCTAAAAATATTATCCAAGGTTGGTTGGATAACTTTTCTAACTACAATTCAAAAATTTGGCATCCCACTGTTATTGCCCATAGGCTTATTTTTTGGGTTTCAAATACTTCCTCCACTATTCGAAGTGAAGACTTGGTATTTCGAACAAAAATTATTCATAATATTTTAAAACAAACACTGCATCTTTCTAAAAACATATCTCTCATTAACAGCAAATTAGACAGGATTTTGGCTATTTTTTCGTTAATTTTAGTTAGTACTAGCTTTGAAGGATATAAAAAACTTTTCGATTCTTCTTTAAAAAAACTTAATGAATTAGTTAAAGAGCTGATTGATAAGAGGGGTTTGGTTAAAAGCAAAAGTATAGAAGATCAATTTTGGCTACTCCACCACTTAATTGCAATTAAAGAAAGTCTTAAAATTTCTCAAAATTTAGTTCCAGAAACCTTGGAAGATAACATTGAAATTGTCGGTAAAAATTTTGTATCTCTATTGTATACCAATAATACAATTCCACTTTTTAATGGTTCCAAATTTTATGATTGTTCTAATTTTTTAAAATTTATTAAATTAAAGGGTTATAAATTTGATGCCAGCTCTAACGATACTAATTTTTTATTTGGCAAAATAAATAAGTTAGAAGTCTGCATGGATACCAATTCACCTCCTCCTGACACCCACGCTCGTCATTACCAGGCGGGCTGTTTATCTTTTGAGCTATTGTACAATGGGACTAAAGTTATAGCCAATACAGGTTCAGCTAAAAACTTTTCTAAAGAACTTTCATATTTAGCTCAGTCTACCGCTGCCCATTCTTGCTTAACTATTAACGATACTTCTTCTTGCCTGTTTCAAAAAAATTCTTTTATCAAAAAATATTATGGGGATGCTTTATTACAAAGATTCAAAGTAAATCGGAAAGAGTTTGTGCAGAACTCTGTCACTGCTACTTTGAGTGGGGGCCACGATGGATATCTTAAAAAATATTCTACTTTGTTTGACAGAACTATTTCTATGAATGGTGCAGACAACATAATTCAAGGAGAAGATTTACTAACGGTTTCTGAAAATGACTATGCTTTCCTAAATTTTTCAATCAGATTTCATGTGCTTCCCGATACCAAGTTAATCAAAACGAACGGCGGAGATGTATTAATTAGTATTAAAAATCAAGGCTGGAAATTTAAATCAGAGGGTCAAAATATAAAAATTGAAAGCAGTCTGTACTTTGCGGAACACAATAAAATACAAGAAACTAGCTGTATTTTAATAGAAGGAACTCTCAAACAAACAATAAACAAAATTCTTTGGTCTATAGAAAAAACTAATTAATAATTTATAAGTTGTAAACGCATGGAATTAAAAAAAATCTCAAGAGCTCTTATCTCCGTTTCAGATAAGGCAAATCTTGCAGACATGCTCCAGATTTTAAAAGAGTTTGATGTTGAAATTGTAAGTACAGGCGGTACTTACAAGGCCATTAAGGACCTTGGGTATCAATGTATAGAAATATCAAGCTACACAGGTTTTCCTGAAATGATGGATGGAAGGGTTAAAACTTTGCATCCTAAAATACACGGTGGCTTGTTGGGAGATGTTGAAAAAAAATCTCACTGGGATGCTATGCAGAATAACAATATTCCTGAGATCAATTTAGTGATCGTAAATTTATACCCCTTTGAAGAAAAACTTTTAGATAAAAAATCAACTAAAGAAATTCTTATTGAAAATATTGATATTGGTGGTCCATCGATGCTTCGGTCTTCGGCCAAAAACTTTAAACATGTCACGGTTCTACCCTCAACTAAATATTATGAAGAATTTATTACAATAATGAAAAAAAATAATGGTTCGATAGATTTAAGTTTTAGAACTAGAATGGCTAATGAGACTTTTAATGAAACTGCATACTATGACTCTATGATTGCTAATTGGATGAATCAAATTAACAAAAACAAATTCTCTGAAAAAAAAGTAATGGGTGGGAAATTAACAGCTAAATTGCGATATGGTGAAAATCCACATCAAGAAAGTGCTGTTTATGAAATACCAAATAACGAGCCCGGATTTTCAAACCTAACACAACTTCAAGGAAAAGCGTTAAGCCATAATAATTATTTGGATAGCTACAGTGCCTATAGTTTAGTGACTGACTTTGGAGTACAAGATCAAATTTGCGCTATTATTAAGCATAATAATCCCTGCGGTTGTGCAATAGACCCTGATGGCAAACTTGCCTATTTAAAGGCACTTAGCGGTGATCCAATCAGTGCTTTTGGAGGGGTTGTTGCTTTTAATTATGAAATTACAAAAGAAATAGCTGAAGAGCTGGTTAAGACATTTTATGAAGTAATTTTAACGCCTCTTATCACCAATGAAGCTTTAACAGTTTTGGCACAAAAGAAAAATTTGCGCGTTTTAAAATATAACTATCCCGAAAAAAATAAAATTCAGCATCTAACCTTCCTACAAAAAACTTTTCTAGCACAGGATGAAAATATTAAACAACTAACCAGGGTTGACTTAAAAATTGTAACTAAAAAAGAACCCAGTAACGAAGAAATTGAAAACTTATTATTTGCTAACCAAATTTGTAAGCATGTTAAGTCTAATGCCATTGTTGTTACCAAAGCCAATACAACTTTAGGGATTGGAGCAGGGCAAACTAGCAGAGTTGGCTCTAGTGAAATTGCATGTGAACATGCAAACAAATTCTTTTCGGGTAAATTAGAAAATTGTGGAGCAGCTTCAGATGCTTTTTTTCCTTTTGCAGACGGTCTAGAAAATCTCATCGATCTAGGAGTAAAGTCGATTATCCAACCGGGTGGATCAATTCGTGATCAAGAAGTAATTGATGCGGCTGATAAAGCTGGAATATCTATGGTATTTACAGGCACTAGGAATTTTAAGCACTAATTTGGTCAATTTTTGCGGCTAATATAAAATCACTCTCTGTTAAACCTTGAACAGCATGAGTAAAAATAGTGATGTTTGTATAACCCCAACCAAATGAGATATCGGGATGATGCCCTTCATTCTCTGCAATAGTAGAGGTCTTGTTAATAAAAGCCCAACTTTCTTCAAAATTTTTAAATTTAAAATATTTACTTAACATAAAAATACCGTCCTGGTTTTTTATGGAATTCCAATTATTAATTTTTTTATTAAAAGTTATAATTTCTGTCTCAGAAAGCGCAGGAGTATCTCCGCTGCAAGCAATGCACTTTTTTTTGTGAAGGTTGCCCATCTTTATTTATTAAAAAAATTTAGAAAATGATTAATAGTATCTTCGGGCTTTTCTTCTTGAATGTAATGACCGCAGTCAACTGCAGCTCCGACCACTTCTTTACTACAGTAGTTTTGCCACACGTTTATTACGTCTCCCCAAACAATTCCTGTATCACCTTTTCCTCCCCACAAGACTAAAGTGGGACAATCAATTTTGCTTTGGCTATCATAATCTTTGTTATCCATATCAAGATCGCAAGAAGGTGAGGCTCTATAATCTTCGCAGGAAGCTCTGATCGTTTTAGAATTAAAACACCTTACATACTCTTGAAAAGTATCTTTACAAAAATCTAATCCTCCACCTCTTTTGGACATTTTTTTTTCTAAATAAAATTCTGCTGGGACAGAAGAAAGCATGCGCTCCGGAAGGTCATAAGGTTGCATCATTAAAAGCCAGTGCCACTTGCTCTTGGCCCAATCTTTTTTCTGAACGGTCCAAATGTGCCTATTGGGCATAATATCTAGAATAGCTGCTTTAGTGATTTTTTCTTTATGATCGAGGCACATTCTATGTGTGGTTCTTGCTCCACGATCATGACCTGCAACTTGGAAAGATTTAAAACCACATTGTTCCATTACATATATTTGGTCGATAGCCATCGCTCTAAACGAGTAGTTAATATGATTGCTTCCGCCATCCTCCGGTCCAATGCTGTCTCCATAGCCTCTAAGGTCAGCTGCAATTATATGAAAATGTTTTTTCAGCTCTGGAACTATTTTGTTCCAAGTAATGTGCGACATGGGATTTCCATGTAATAATAAAAGAGGTGGTCCGTCTCCCCCTCTTCGTAAACGGATTGTACCCTCTCCATAACCCTGGTCGGGGACTTTCATGTCTTGTTTTTTAAAACCCTCGAACATAGTTTTTTGGAGCGGGTCAAGGGAATCGAACCCTCTGCCTAATCGTTGGCAACGATTCGCTCTACCAATGAGCTAGACCCGCTTATAATTTTTTTGTTTAAAGTATTATCTATAATGTATATTTTCAATATAATTATTAGATGAATAAAAATAAAATTAATTTAGAAAATATTCCGGAGGAAATTCCTATATTTCCTTTGTCCAATGCAATTTTTTTTCCCAATACTGTTATGCCTCTAAATATATTTGAGCCAAGATATAAGCAAATGATTGAAGATGCTTTTGATAAAAATAAATTTATCGGGATGGCCCAGCCTAATTTACAAAATTTACAATCAGAAAAACCAGATTTATTTAATATTGGGTGCGTGGGAATGATTAGCAAATACAACAAAACTTCCCAAGGAACTTACCTGGTTAACTTAGAAGGCGTTGTTAGATTTAAAGTTATTAAAGAAGTGGAAACTAAAAAAATGTACCGAACTTTTAAAGTATCTTACACAGAGTTTTCAGATGATTTGGATGAAAAGGTTAAAAAAGAAATAGATGATCAGTCCTTACTAGAATTAATTGATAAAACAAAAAAATTTTTTAAAATGTTTCAACTATCAACCGATTGGAGTGTGATAGAAAAAGTAGAGCCAAGCCAATTAATTAATTCACTAGCTATGATTTGCCCCTTTACTTCTGGAGAAAAACAACGTCTTTTAGAAACAAGCTCTATTCAGGAAAGAAACAGCATTTTAAATCAAATTATTAATTTTTATATTTTGGGTAACACAACCGACTCTCACAAAAAAATTCACTGATGGATTTAAAGACCGATTTAACCTCGATGCTTGTTTGTCCTTTGTCTAAAGAAAAATTAATTTATGATAGGGATAATCAAGAACTCATTGCTAAACGTTCGGGCTTAGCCTATCCAATAAAAGAAGGCATTCCTATTATGCTTCCAGACGAAGCGAGAAAATTAAAAGATTAAATTGAATTTTAAGACTTATTCATAGAGTCAAAAAATTCAGCGTTATTTTTTGTCTCTCTTAGTTTTCCAATCATAAATTCAACTGCATCCATGGTACCCATCGGGTTGATAATTCTTCTTAGTACATTCATTTTAGAAAGTTCTTCTTTAGATAAAAGCAGCTCTTCTTTTCTAGTTCCAGACTTGGTAATATCTATTGCAGGATAAATTCTTTTATCAGCAACTTTTCTATCCATAATTACTTCTGAGTTACCCGTACCTTTGAATTCTTCAAAAATAACTTCGTCCATTCTCGATCCTGTTTCTATTAGTGCTGTTGAAATAATAGTTAGCGATCCACCTTCTTCTATGTTTCTTGCAGCACCAAAAAATCTTTTTGGTCTTTGTAATGCGTTTGCATCCACACCACCGGTTAACACTTTACCGGAGCTTGGGACCACAGCATTATAGGCTCTTCCTAATCTTGTTATAGAGTCTAATAAAATGACCACATCTTTTTTATGCTCTGCAAGTCTTTTTGCTTTTTCAATTACCATCTCAGCTACTTGAACGTGTCTCATTGCTGGTTCGTCAAAAGTAGAGCTTACGACCTCTCCTTTTACAGATCGCTGCATATCAGTTACCTCCTCTGGTCTTTCGTCAATCAACAAAACAATTAAGTAAACCTCTGGGTGATTGGTTGTAATAGAGTGAGCAATGTTTTGTAACACCACTGTTTTTCCGGTTCTAGGAGGCGAAACAATTAGTGATCTTTGTCCTTTTCCTATGGGTGCAATTAAATCTATTAGTCTAGTTGTGACATCGGCTTTTTTTTCAATTTTAGTAGTTTCGATTTCTAATTTTAATTTATCCTGAGGATACAGTGGAGTTAGATTGTCAAAATTAATTTTATTTCTAGTTTTTTCAGGATCTTCAAAGTTAATCTTGTTAACTTGAAGTAATGCAAAATATCGCTCTTGTTCTTTGGGCGCTCTAATTTCACCTTCTACCGTATCTCCTTTTCTCAAACCAAATCTTTTAATCTGACTCGGACTAACATAAATATCATCTGGTCCAGGTAAGTAATTGGACTCCATTGCTCTAAGAAAACCAAAACCATCTTGCAAAGTTTCCAAAACCCCGCTGGCTGTAATCTGTTCATTTTTTTCTGCAAGTTTTTTTAGAATTGCAAACAAAATTTCTTGTTTTCGCATTGTACTAGGGTTTTCAATGTCTAGTTTTTCTGCTTCTAAAATTAAATCGGCGGGCGTTTTATCTTTGAGTTCTTGAAGGTTCATTTGTATTAGGAGGGTTTTTTTACTTTTGAAATTATTTTATAGCGGATACTAAGTTTTTTGCAAGTCTACAGTGGTTTAAAGATAACTAAAAAAATAATAATAACCATTAAAACAGTGGGAATTTCATTAATTAATCGATAAAAATTTTCAGTCTTAACGTTTTGATTATTGATAAACTTTTTTCTACATACGCCTAAAAATCCATGAAAACCTGACATTGCAATTACCAAGCCTATTTTTAATTGAACCCAAAACTGCATAGCCGCCTCATGTCCCAACATTCCCAACAATCCAATTCCCAAGATCCAGGAAACAATCATGGCAGGGTTCATGATAAACTTTAATAATCTATATTCCATTTGGACAAACTTTTCATGTGTCTCGGAACCAAAAGAGGTTTGACAATGATATACAAAAATTCTTGGTAAGTATAAAAGTCCTGCCATCCAAGCAATAATGGAGATGATGTGCAAAGATTTTAATAAAAGGTAAATATCCATAACTAAACTATATGTTTCTTAATAAGATATTCTAAAAGATTTATATGATCATTGCTATCATTTAAACAAGGAACCATAGAAAAATTTTCTCCTCCGTGCTCTCTGAATGTCTCTTGCCCTTCCATTTCTATTTCTTCTAATGTTTCGACACAATCAGAGGAAAAGCCAGGGCAAATAATTAAAATATTTTTCTTTCCTTCTTTTGCCAATCTTTCTAACGTTTTGTCTGTGTAGGGTCGTAACCATGACGCCGGTCCAAATCTAGATTGAAAAGAAAGTTCTATAGGAATTTTGGTGCCAAACTTTTCTATTAAAAGTCTGTTTGTTTTGTGACAATAACATTGATACGGATCGCCTTTGTCAAAATATTTTTGCGGTATTCCATGGTAAGAAGATAAAATTACATCTGGAATCCAATCAATTGTTTTTAAGTGATTCTCAATGCTATTGGCTAGGGCTCCAATATACAGCGGCTCCGATTCATAGTGTGGAATAATTTGTAGGCTTGGTTGCCATCTCATTGTCATTAGATTTCTATAAACCTCATCGCATACTGTTGCTGTTGTTGCTGCGGCATACTGCGGATACAGGGGTAGAATGATTAATTTTTCGCATCCTTGCTCCTTCATTAATTTCATTTTGGAACGTATGCTTGGATTGCCATATCTCATGGCATAATCGACGTGAATATTTTGGTTAGAAGAAAATTTTTGAATAAGCTTTTCTGATTGGCTCCTAGTGTAGAATCTTAGAGGAGATTCGTTGGTTTCTTTCATCCAAATTTTTTTATATGCCCTGGCTGTCTTGTGGGGCCGCAGGTTAAGAATAATAAAATTTAAAATAACCCACCATAAGATTGGGTTTGTTTCAATTACTCTTCTGTCCGATAAAAATTCTTTTAAATATTTTCTAATATCCCACCAAGAAGTGCTATCTGGGGTACCCAAATTAACAATTAAAACACCGGTCTTGCCATACTTTACTTCGGGGTGATTAATTTTTTCTAAATTAGTGTTCATGAAAAAGACCTTACTACTTTAACCAGCTTGTGAACAGTACTGGGGCTTGTTTCTTTTGGCACCCCGTGCCCTAGATTAAAAATATAATTTCTGCTTTTAAATTTATTTAAATAAAAATATATTTTTTTTTCCATTAATTTTTTTTTCGAGTTTAAATACTTGGGGTCCATTCCTCCTTGAATGGTAATTTTCTTGTCGATTTTTTTTAATATTAGATTCACATCTATTTTACTATCTATGCTTAAGCCATCTGGCTTAACGACATTACAAAAGTCAACTACCTTTTTGCCTATGCCTTTCGGGAAGCAGATAATAGGAACGCGCGGGTATTTTTTTTTTATTTTTTTAATAATTCTTTTTGTTGGTTGAAAACAAAAAAAATCGTGGTGTTTTTTTTCTAATAGGCCGGCCCAGCTGTCAAATAATTGAATGGTGTCTGCTCCTGCCTTTATTTGCTGTTCAATATGAATGTATATAAATTTTTCTATTATTTTTAGTAATTCTTTGGTTTGTTTTGTATTTTTTAAAATTTCTTTGTAGACCTGACTTTTTTTTGGGGATTTTTTATTCAAGACATAGACCAAAATAGTCCATGGAGACCCTGCAAATCCTATCAAAGATTTTTTTTTGTTTAGTAACTTTCTGGTTTTTTTAATTGCCAAATAAACATTTTTTAATTTTTTAATAAATTCTTTTTCTTGTGTTTTTTTAAATGTGCTTAATTTAAAATCTCCTAAAATGGGTCCTTCGTTTTTCTTAAAGTCTACTTGCTGTCCCAGTGCATAAGGTATTACCAAAATGTCTGAAAATATAATTGCAGCATCCAAATCATATCTTTGAATAGGTTGTAATGTAACTTTTGTTGCGGCGTTTACATCCAGACAGAAATTAATGAAATTTTTTTGTTTTTTCCTTACTTTTTGGTATTCAGGTAAATAACGACCTGCTTGTCTCATTAACCAAAGAGGATTTTCTTTACTAAGCGATTTTTTAAATAGTTCACTCATATATATAATAATTAATTATAAGTATTGGTATTGGTGGGTGCTGTTAGTTTCGTGGTTAAGTTTTAATTAACATTTTATACATAAGTTTTACAAATTTTAATCTTTTAATCGTTAAGAATTTGTACTTTATAAACACAACTAACTTGTAATAAAAAACTCACAAAATCTAACACTTTTTCAACAACCGACTACCAAAAAAAGGACTAATAAACCGGCCGCACAAGAAGAGTGTATTAATCCGGGTTATATATTATTATTAACAAGCTTATGAACAAGGAATATAATTTTTTTTTAGTTTCTGACTCCACGGGAGAAACCCTAGATCGTATTTTTTTGGCTATAAAGGCCCAGTTTAGAAATATAAAATATTCCCTTCACCACTTTTCTTTTATCAGAACAAGCGCTCAGACAGCCCAGTTAATGAATAAGTGTAAACAAGTAAAAAATCCTATTATTATTTATACTTTAGTTGAGCCCTCAACTTCTAATTTTATTATAAATGAAAGCAAAACTTTAAACATACCTTGTTTTGGCGTTCTGGATCATCTCATTCCTAAATTTGAAACCTTGCTTAATGAAAAAGCCACCAGAATGCCAAGTGGCCAGCATGAACTGAATAAAGAATATTACAAAAAAATAGAAGCCATTCAGTACACCCTTGCCCATGATGATGGACAACAAATAGAAAGCATTGTTGATGCAGATATAATTTTAATAGGTGTCAGTAGAACCAGCAAAACACCAACATCAATTTATCTTGCAGAAAAAGGATTCAAAACAGGAAACATTCCATTGGTTAATCATCAGGAAGTTCCAGATTCTGTTTTTCAATCAAAGGCTCTACTAATAGGGCTTTATATTGACCCAGAGAGGTTGGTAGATATTCGGAAAACAAGAATGAATATTTTAAATGATAAACAGGAAGATCATGGATATGCAAATATAGAATTTATCAAGGAAGAGGTTGCAAGATCTAAAAAAATGTTTGCCTTAAAAAAAATACCTACGATTGATGTTACAAGAAAATCGGTGGAAGAAACTTCTGCTGCGATTGTAAAAATTTTTGAGATTAGACAAAATTCATGATTAAAAACATTATCTTGGCCTCTAAAAGTGAAATTAGGAAAAAGGTTTTGGAAAAAGAAGGCTTTGATGTTCGTGTAGAAGTGTCCAGTGTAGATGAGGATATTATTAAAGATTCTATGAAAGCCGAGGGTGCAACTAGTATTTCCATTGCCAAAAGCCTAGCGGAGCACAAAGCGAATAGGGTTAGCTCAAGATTTTCTGACCTTTTCGTTTTGGGAGCAGATCAGGTATTAGATTTTAATAATGATCAAATTAACAAACCCAACAACTTAGAAGAGGCCAGATTCATTATGACTAAATTACAGGGCCAAACGCATTCACTGCACAGTGCTGTTTGTGTGTCTAAAAATGGAAGTATGATCTGGAATTATCATGAAACCTCAACATTAAAAATGAAAACCATTTCACCCAAAGATTTAGAACTTTATTTAGAGGATGTGGGTATAGAGCTTATGCAAAAATATGGGGTTTATCAAATAGAAGGAAAAGGAAAAAAACTGTTTGAAAAAATTGATGGAGACATGAATGCAATTATGGGGATGCCCATTGTTGCTGTAACTAACTATTTTAACCAACAGGCATAATGAAAAAATTTTTTGTTATTGGTAATCCTATAGAGCATTCTTTATCTCCCACTGTTCACCAGCACTGGTTTGAAAAAAACAATGTTAAGGCCACCTATGAAAAAAAATTATTAGAGGAAAAAGATTTAAAGAATATAATTAAGGATATTAAAAACGATCACGTGGCAGGCATTAATGTGACGGTACCGTTCAAACAAAAAATTATTCCTTTGCTGGATGAGCTTTCCACAGTTGCTCAAAGCACACTGTCTGTGAATACAATTTATAAAAAAAATAATAAGGTAATAGGTGACAACACAGACGTTGGAGGTTTTCAAAAATCTTTAATGGACAATATTTCCAAAGAATCTATCAAATCTGCATTACTAATAGGAGCTGGAGGAGTTGCTCCGTCTATTGTTTACGCTCTAAAAACATTAGGAATAGAACAGATTTTTATTGCTAATAGAACGGTGGAAAAAATAGTTAATTTACAAGAAAAGTTTGGTCCCCCATTAACCAAAATAGCGTGGGAAGATTTGAGCAAGCAACAACTCAATGTTGATATTATTATCAATGCTACTAGTCTCGGATTAAACAATGATCACATGATAGATTTGAATTTTTCTAGCATAGATAAAAAAACTATTTTTTATGATGTTATTTACAATCCAAGTGAAACCAGACTTTTACAAAAAGCAAAAAAACATGGATGTCATACAGTAAATGGAATGAAGATGTTTTTATACCAGGCACAGCTAGCTTTTGAAATTTGGAATCAAATTAAACCAGTTATAGATGTGGATTTAACAAATATTTTAGCAAAGAAGCTACATGATTAAAATATGTGTAGTTGGAGAGATTGGATCAGGAAAAACATATATATCTAAATTGTTTTCTCCTAAAAAAAATTTAATATTTAATGCGGATATCGAAGTAAAAAAAATTTACAAGCGACACAGGCCTACATTTGCTAAATTAAAAAAAAACTTACCTCTTTTTATTAAAAGCTTTCCTGTAAAAAAATCAGAACTTTATGATTCTATTTGTTTTAATAAAAATAACTTAAAAAAAATCATTAAGATTGTGCACCCAGAAGTGAGAAAAAAAATGAATTCTTTTTTAAAAAAAAACAATAAACAAAAATTTGTTATTTTAGATGTGCCGCTGCTATTAGAAAATAAACTAAATAAACCCGAAGATGTTATTATTTATATTGATGCAAAGAAAAACATATTACAAAAATTTATAAAACAAAGACCTGGCCATAACCCAAAAATAATTAAGTTGTTAAAAGAATTGCAAATTACACCGAAAAAGAAAAAAATTTTATCCGATATTATTATCAACAATAATTTTAACCCTAAAAAAATGAGATTGAGAGCCAAAGAGCTTATTGATAGTATTATTATTTAAATGCTAGAAATTATTTTAGATACTGAAACTACAGGCCTTTCTTTTAATACAGATAAAATTATTGAAATTGCTTGTATTGAACTCGAAAATCAAATTCCAACAAAGAATAAATTCCACGTTTTCATTAATCCCAACATGGACATTTCAGATGGCGCGTATCAGACTCACGGAATTTCAAGAGATTTTTTACGAGACAAACCAGTCTTTAAAGACATAGCGAAGGAATTCTTAAACTTTATAAAAGATTCCAAATTAGTTATTCATAATGCTGATTTTGATTTGGCTTTTTTAAATAAAGAACTTCAAGAATTAGATCTAGAGCCTTTGTCTAAAGATCGTGTAGTAGATACGTTGTTTCTAGCTAGACAAAAATTTCCAGGATCTCAGGCTAGTCTAGATGCTTTGTGCAAAAGGTTTAAAATAAATACCTCAGAACGAGAAAAACACTCTGCGCTAGTAGACTGCAATTTACTTACGGAAGTGTACATCGAGTTACTTGAAAAGAAAGAACCCTTGTTAGATTTGCAACCATCACAGGCTGATATTAATGACTTAGATAGTTCTAAAACAATAAACACAAATAGAAAAAAAATTATTGTTCCAATCACAGGGGAAGAAAGAAATCTACATAGAGAATTTTTAAAAGTTCACGTCCCCAAGTCTTCTATGCTTAACTAGGAAACTGCTGGTTATACAATTCTTCAAAATTCACTTCTTTAGTAAAAGAGAATTCTTTAAATCCCGATTTTTGAAAAATAGTGGTAACCATTTCTTTCATAAAAGAAAAATTTTCAGTTGGTAGTTTTACTAAAATTAATTTTTTTACCTCATCGGTAGTTAGTTTTGTGTTTATTATTTTAAAGACAATAGCCAAACAAACCTCAGTATGAATTTTCTTCTTCGTAGATTCTGGAGCTTCTAAAATAAATTTGCAGTTAAGTTCAATGAGATTATTTTTAAAAGGTTTGCTGCTTAGATCTAACTTAGTAGCATAGGTCCCTAAGTTTTGAGCTGCATCAATAAAGCAATCTGGATCAGGAATTTCAAAAGAAATATCCTTGATATATTTGGCAACTATCTCATAATCTTTATTTAAATCTGTCATGCTCGTCTATTTCCTCTGGTTTAATTTCTATAATATTATCCTCTACGTCCTGAGGTTTATTAAAGAAATTTTTTAAAATAAAATTTCTTGTAAATGGTATCAATAGTAAAAACCCAATTGTATCAGTTAAAAAACCAGGAAATATTAAAAACAACGCAGCTATAAGCAGGCAGAATCCACTGAGCATATCTGCAATAGGTTTTTTATTCACTCTTAGGTTTTCCAAGGCAGAACGTAAAGTTGCAATACCCTGAAGCTTTGCAAAATACATTCCCAGAATAGCAGTTAAAATTGTTATAGAAATTGTATTGAAAGCTCCAATCGCAGAACCAACTTTGATCATTAGATAGATCTCGGTGAGTGGTAATAATATTAAAATTAGTAGTGCTATTTGCATATTGATGATTTATATATAAGCATTAATATTAAATATTCAAATATGAGCGAAAACTTTGGTTTTATAGACATAATTTTGCTGGCTATGATTGCTGGTTTCATTTTTTTACGTTTACGAAATGTCCTTGGAAAAGGAGCAGATAATTCTCCCATCAAACCAAATTTTGCAAACAAATCGCGAGATGATTTTTCTTTTGTAAAAGAAGTTAGAACGGAATCTAATAAACCTGTTTTTGACGAAGCCTCTTTTAAAAAAGGAGCAGAATATGCTTACGAAATGATCATTAATGCCTTTGCTAAAGGAGATAAGCAAAGTCTAAAACCACTTCTTACAAAAAAATTATATCTGGATTTTGAGAAAATTATAGATGACAGGAATGAAAAAAAATTAACTTCTAGCTTAACATTTATTGGAATTGAAAAAATGTCTATTGATAAGGTTGGTAACGTAGACACAAAATATAAAGTTACCGCACGTTTTATAAGTCAAATAATAAACTGTCTTAAAAATGAAAAAGGCGAAGTGGTTGAGGGTGATGCGGAGAAGACCAAAACCACAACAGATGTTTGGAGTTTTGAAAGAGATCTAAAAGATTCAGATCCTACTTGGTACTTAACAGAACTATCTGCTGAAACAGAAAATAGTGAAAAAGAAACTAAGCACTAAAATATCTAAAGAAGACTTAGAGACTTGGAATAATTTTATTAAAGGAACAAGGTCAGTAGAAGATAAAGACATAAAGTTATCTCCTGAACAAAACTTTGAAAATAGCAAAACGTATGATCTTCGAATAGATTTGCATGGGTATACTATTGAAGAATCTTTTCGCAAAATTGATCAGTTATTTATTTTTGCAAAAGAAAACAACGTTAAAAAAGCCCTAATCATTACCGGCAAGGGTATTCATTCTAATAAAGAAAATGATCCTTATGCATCTAAAGATTTAAGTCTTTTAAGATATGCTGTGCCAGACTATATAAATAAAAATTATTCTCAAAATATTATTTCTATCGAAACGAGTCCCATTAGTCTTGGAGGTGAGGGGTCGATGATAGTTACACTAAAAAAAATATAGCTTAGTTGATAGCTTTTAAAGAATAAACTTAGATAAGTCTTTGTCTTTGATAATATCACCAAGATTTTTTTGTACAAAAGATTTATCTATTACAATCTTTTCCCCGCTCTTGTCAGGAGCTGAAAAACTAATTTCTTCTAACACCTTTTCCAAAATAGTATGTAATCTTCGAGCACCAATATTCTCAATAGTAGAATTAATTTGACTAGATATTTCTGCAAGCTCCTCGATCCCATCATCAGTAAATTGTAGCTCTACATTTTCTGTTTTCATTAAAGCGACATACTGTTTGATTAAACTGTTGTCTGGCTCTTTAAGTATTCTAACAAAATCTTGTTTTGTAAGTGGTTGTAGCTCTACTCGGATAGGCAATCTTCCCTGAAGCTCTGGTAATAAATCTGATGGTTTTGCTAATTGGAATGCACCAGACGCTATAAATAGAATATGGTCAGTTTTAATGGGTCCGTGCTTAGTGTTAACCGTAGTACCCTCAATAAGTGGCAATAAATCACGCTGAACACCTTCCCTAGAGACATCTGTCCCAGAGCGTTCGCTTCTAGCCGAAACCTTGTCAATTTCATCAAGAAAAACGATACCATTATTCTCAACAGAAAATTTTGCTTCTTTTATAATTTGATCTTGATCTATTAATTTATCTGATTCTTCCTGAATAATGTATTCATAAGATTCTTTAACAGACATTTTTTTCTTTTTCTTTTTCCCAGCAGACCCTTTGCCAAAAATATCTCCAATATTAACCATGCCGACACCACCTTGCATTCCTGGAATTTCAAATGAGGGTGTAGATGGATTGTCCTGAACAGCAATTTCTATAACAGTGTCATCCAAGTCTCCTGCTCTTAGTCTTTTTCTAAAACTTTCTCTTGTAGCGGGCGTTGCACTTTTTCCAACTAGCGTATCCAAAACTCTTTCCTCAGATGATAGCTGGGATTTTGCCTCTACTTCTTTTCTTTTTTTCTCTTTAACAAGAGCAATAGAAATTTCTATTAAGTCTCGTATAATTTGCTCAACATCCTTACCAACATAACCAACTTCAGTAAATTTAGTTGCTTCAACTTTTATAAATGGAGCTTCCGATAGTTTAGAAAGTCTTCTGGATATTTCTGTTTTTCCAACACCTGTTGGACCAACCATTAATATATTTTTTGGAAGAACTTCTTCTCTCAAATCGTCTGGCAATTCCTGCCGCCGCCATCTATTTCGAAGAGCTATTGCTACTGCTTTTTTCGCGTCCGCCTGTCCAATTACATAGCGATCTAACTCAGACACAATTTCTCTTGGTGAAAAAGAAACTATTTTTTGTTCGTTTTCCATTTATAATTTTTCGATAGTGATATTGTTATTTGTGAATACACAAATGTCCGAAGCTATTTCTATAGATCGTTTGGCAATTTCTTCTGCAGTTTTGGTCCTGTCATCTATCATAGCTCTAGCAGCAGCAAGCGCATAATTTCCACCCGATCCAATGGCTACCACTCCGTATTCTGGTTCTAGAACGTCACCCTGCCCAGTAATTACAAAACTCTTATCTTTATCGGCGACTAGCATTAGCGCCTCTAGTCTTCTCAAATATTTGTCTGATCTCCAGTCCTTTGCCAATTCCACAGCAGCTCGTGTTAGCTGTCCTCCATGTTTCTCTAGTTTAGATTCTAACCTTTCAAACAAGGTAAATGCGTCGGCAGTAGACCCTGCAAATCCTGCAATAATATTTCTTTTTTCAATTTTTCTAACTTTTTTAGCAGTACTTTTCATAACAGTATTGCCAATGCTCACCTGTCCATCTCCTGCAATTACCACGTCTCCATCTTTTCTAACCAGTGCAATGGTAGTTCCGTGCCAGCTATTATTGTCCATATTTTTGCTTTATTTAATTATCAAATATATGTGGTGACGAATTCCATATCTTCAAGGTATAAACTTTATAGTATTTATTATATTAAATAAGCATACTTCATTATGAGAACAGCAAACGTAGAAAGAAAAACAAAAGAAACCAGTATTAGCGTTGATATAAATATTGATGGTACGGGGAAGTACGATATCCAAACTGGAATTGGTTTTCTAGACCACATGTTAGAACAAGTTTCAAAACATTCTTTGATCGACCTAAAGGTTAAAGCTAAAGGAGATCTGCACATTGATTTGCATCATACAACCGAAGATACAGGAATTGCAATTGGAGAAGCTTTATTAAAGGCCTTGGGAGAAAAAAAAGGAATTAAGCGATATTCATATGCCCTTATTCCAATGGATGAAACATTAAGCAGAGTAGCTTTGGATATTTCAGGTCGTCCATATTTAGTTTGGAATGTAAAACTAAAAGTCGAAAAACTTGGAGAAATGGACACGGAGTTATTTAAAGAATGGTTTCAAGGATTTGCACAAGCAGCAGGTATTACCTTACATATTGAAAATATTTACGGAGACAACAGTCATCACATTATCGAGTCATGCTACAAAGGTTTGGCAAAAGCTTTGCGAAGTGCCTTAGAGATAGATCCTCGACAAAAAAATTCTATCCCTTCCACTAAGGGCACAATTTAATTTTTAAATGATCATATCCATCTTTGATTATGGATCTGGCAATATCAAGTCAGTTTCAAAAGCTGTAGAATTAGCCGCTAATAATTTACAAAAAAATGTTTCCGTTCAGGTTATTCATGATCCCAAAAAAATTAAAGAGGCAGACAAAATTATTTTACCGGGACAAGGTTCGTTTAAGCAATGTGCACAACATTTACGAGGCATTCCTGGAGTTGTAGATGAGCTCAATGACTTTGTGTTAAATAAGAAAAAAAATATCTTTGGTATTTGCGTGGGCATGCAATTATTTGCAGACTTTGGAGAAGAAGATGGAGGTTCTAAAGGTTTAGGATGGATACAAGGAGAGGTCAAAAAAATTAAAATTATTAATCCAGAATTAAAGCTCCCTCATATGGGATGGAATGAGATTGTTTTAAAAGAAACCAACCCTTTGTTTCAAAATTTAAGTGAGGACAAGCATTTCTATTTTGTTCATAGTTATGAATTTATTGCACAAGATCAAATTAATGTTGCAGCATCTACATTTTATCAGGACGAGATAACAGTAGCTATTTTTAAGGATAATATTTTTGGGACTCAGTTTCATCCAGAAAAAAGCCAAAAAAATGGGATCCAAATATTAGAAAATTTTATAAGTTGGTAATATTATGATTATTTATCCAGCCATCGATCTTAAAAATCAGAAGTGTGTAAGGCTTTATAAGGGAGACTTTTCCAAGGAAGAAATTTTTAATGATTCTCCATTAGACCAAGCACAACAATTTGAGAAACTAGGCTTTCAGAATTTACACATTGTAGATCTGGATAGAACATTAAGCTCCAACAGCACAAACTTAAATTCTATAAAAGAAATTGCGAAAAACACTTCTTTAAAAATTCAAGTGGGGGGTGGATTAAGAACTTTAGAAAACATCGAAGAAGTTTTAAGGTTGGGTGTTGAAAATGTTGTTATGGGTACTGCTGCAGTAGAAAATATCGATTTATTAAAAGAGGTTTCTATAAAATACCCCAATCAAATTTCAGTAGGGATAGATGTTAGAAAAGGATTTTTAGCTTTAAAAGGATGGACGGATCAAACGCAATTGTTAGCATTTGATTTTGTAGATCAGATTAAGGAATGTCCAATTAAAAGTATTATTTTTACCGATATTGATAAAGATGGAACAAAAGAAGGCGTAAATCTTGAGGAAACATTAAAGCTAGCGACTATAAGCAAAGTTCCAGTAATTGCTTCAGGAGGTGTTGCAAAAATAGATGATGTTTTTGATATACAAAAAACCCAAAAGATTGGTGGAGTTATAATTGGCAAGGCTATTTACGACGGCTCTATTAATTTAGAAGAATTGGTTAAAGTTAAGTAGGTGTTAAAAAAAAGAATTATTCCCTGTCTCGATGTAAAAAATGGAAGAGTAGTAAAAGGTATTAATTTTGTTAATTTGGTAGATGTTGGTAACCCAGTAGAGCAAGCAAAAATTTATAGTGACGGTGGAGCAGATGAGATTTGTTTTTTAGACATTACTGCTTCTAATGAGAATAGAGATATTTTATTAGACACAGTTCAAAAAACAGCAGAGCAATGCTTTGTTCCTTTAACGGTTGGAGGCGGAGTAAGATCAATTCAAGATATACGAAATCTTTTGATGGCAGGGGCTGATAAAGTTTCTATCAATACAGCTGCAATTAAAAATCCAAATCTTATTAAAGAAGCAGCTCTACAATTTGGCTCTCAATGTATAGTGGTTGCTATTGATGCCAAACATGTAGCATCCAATAAATGGGGTGTCTTTACTCATGGTGGAAGAGAATCAACAGAACTGGATGCCTTAGAATTTGCCTTATTGGCGGAAAATAATGGTGCAGGTGAAATTTTACTTACCTCTATGGATAAAGATGGAACAAAGTCAGGATACGACTTGCAGCTAACAAAGAGCATGACAAACAGCTTAAAAATACCAGTAGTTGCCTCAGGAGGGGTTGGAACTTTAGAGCACATCAAGGACGGAATTGTTAAAGGAGGAGCAAGTGCTGTTCTGGCTGCATCCATTTTTCATTTTGGAGAATTTTCCATCTCTCAAGTAAAAGAATATTTAAACTCAGAGAATGTTCCTGTAAGAATATAAATATGTTTAAAACTTTAGAAGAATTAATAGAAATTATTCGTTCTAGAAAAAATGCAACTAAAGACAAATCTTATACGAACCAACTGCTTAACAACAAGACTCTAAGCAAAGAAAAAACAGAAGAAGAACTTCAAGAATTGCTGGAAGCGATTCAACTCAATAAAAATCAAACGCATGAAGCTGCAGATTTAATCTATCATTTATTGGTACTTCTAGAATGTAACGATATAAAAATCGAAGATGTCATGGACGAACTAAAAAAAAGACAACAACAGTCCGGGTTAGATGAAAAAGCAAGTCGTTAAATTATGAGTTATGATACGAACAATATTTTTGCAAAAATATTAAGAAAAGAAATTCCTTGTGATAAAATTTATGAAAACGACCATGTGTTAGCATTTAAGGATATTAATCCTCAGGCCAAGATTCATGTGTTAGTCATTCCAAAAGGTGCTTATGTTAATATGGATGATTTTTCTCAAAATGCTAAGAACGATGAGATTGTAGCTCTTACAAGAGCTTTGGGAGAAGTTACAAAAATAGTTGGCCTGTCATCTTATTCTGAAGGAAAAGGTTATAGATACATAGGGAATAATGGACCAGATGGAGGACAAGAAGTTCCTCACTTACACTTTCACATTATAGGCGGTGAACCCCTTGGAAGAATGGTTTCTAAAAAGTAACCATGACTCAAAGAGTTCAAAGATATTTTTTAGAAATGAAGAATAAAAAAGATTTTAACCCAGCGGTGTGTGGAATTTTTAATTTAAAAATTTTAGAACAAGGAAAAAAAGACCCCCAGTTTTGTAAGTTTTTATACCAAAAAATAGGAGAAGATTTTCATTGGAAAGATAGGTTGGGTTGGAGCCTAGAAGAGTGGAAAAATTATTTAGATAGTAAAAAATTAAAATTTTACACAGCATATATCGGAGAAGAACCCGTTGGTTACTATGAATATCTTAACCATGAAGATACCAAAGAAGTAGAAATTACTTACTTTGGAATTTTTAAAAATTATTATGGAAAAAAAGTAGGGGGTTATTTATTAAGCCATGCTTTAGAAACAGCATGGAAACATAGCCCCAAAAGAGTCTGGGTGCATACGTGTACTTTAGATCATCCTAACGCTTTGAGAAATTATATTGCAAGAGGGATGAATATTTTTAAGAAGGAGGCAGTCTCAGTTCCCGTTTAGATCAAAATTGGGAACCTCAAATTTCTCTTTAGTATTAACATTGGTCTGGCTATTTTTTATTATAAAGGAGGTTGGTTGCTGATCGTAGCCAGCTGTTTCCCACCCAGCTATATTGAAAGTGTCTTTATTTATAAACAATCGAACAGAACCAGCGTTTTCATTATTTTTAAATTCAACCACAAAATTATTATCTTTTATTGCGATCTTTCGAATCTGATTTATTTGTTTAATAATTTTTTTTTTATCTAATATGGTTGCAAAAACAGAGTTAGCCATGCGGTAGTAATAAATTTTTTGATATTTTTTTTTTATAACTATTAGCGTATTATTTTTTATAATAATTTCTTTCTGTTCATCACCTAAATATCTGCAAATTAATTTTTTGGCATAGGAAAGATAACAAGAGCCTTTTTCAACAAGTCCATTGCTAGTCTGAATAAAATCAAATTGGATATTGTTTATATCGTCAAATCTACTTGCAATTTTTTGAATAATTTCTTTGTTGCTTTCTGCTTTAGCTGAGATGGATATTACAAAAAAAATAATTAAAAGACTTATTTTTTTGATCATTAAAAGGGAAGTATTTCTCTTTTACCAGCATGGTTTGCTGGACTAATTATTTTAGATTCTTCCATTTGGTCAATAATTCTTGCTGCACGGTTATATCCAATCTGCAACTTTCTTTGTAGATAGCTAGTTGAAGCTTTGCCTTCTGCTTTAATTAAACGTACTGCCTCATCAAATAATTCATCCTTATCATTACCCCTTACCTGATTTCCATTTTCGTCGGTCACCTCTTGAATCTTTGTAACTTCATCCAAATACTCAGGAGCACCTTGAGACCTTAAAAAAGTTGTAATTTTTTCAATCTCTTCATCCGATACAAAAGGACCATGAATTCTAATTACCCTGCTTGCTGAAGACATGAACAACATATCTCCTTTTCCAAGAAGTAATTCCGCTCCCTGTTCTCCCAAAATAGTTCTACTGTCAATTTTAGAAGTAACTTGAAAAGAAATTCGTGTTGGAAAATTGGCTTTAATAGTACCTGTAATAACGTCCACACTGGGCCTCTGAGTGGCCATAACGATATGAATTCCAGCCGCCCTAGCCATTTGAGCCAAACGTTGAATGTAGTTTTCAATTTCTTTACCAGCGATCATCATCAAGTCTGCCATTTCATCTACAATTACGACAATATAAGGAATGACTCTTTTAGGATCCTCCCCCACTTTTTCATTATACCCAGATATATTACGCACTCCTTCTTCCGTCATTTTTCGGTACCTATTTTCCATCTCACCCACTACCCACTTTAATGCTGCAGTGGCTTTTTTAGGTTCTGTAATAACGGGTGATAACAAATGTGGGATGCCCTGGTAAATTGAGAGCTCTAACATCTTAGGGTCTATCAAAATAAGTTTGCAGTGTTCGGGTCTGTGTCTATATAAAATAGAAAGTATCAGAGTATTAATACAAACTGATTTACCTGAGCCAGTCGTACCTGCTATTAACAAATGAGGCATGCTCACTAGGTCTCCTACAATAGGATAGCCAGAAATACTTTTTCCAAGAGTAATAGGAAGTCTAATGTTTTTATTTACGAATTCTTTGCTAGACAAAATCTCTTTTAAATAAACTGGTTCGATATTTTTATTAGGAATCTCTATTCCAATAGTATTTTTGCCAGGAACAGTTGCTACTCTAGTTGCAATAGAGCTGGTACTTCTAGCAATATCATCTGATAAATTTATAATTTTTGAAGTTTTAATTCCAGCGGCAGGTTCAAATTCATAAAGAGTTACTACTGGGCCTGCACTGACTCTTTTAATTTTCCCCATAATTCCAAAGTCTAATAAGGTATCTTCTAAAAATTTAGACTGTTTCTCGAAGCTATCACTTAGTTCTGTATCTGATGTTGGATTATCCGGTTCTTTTAAAAAAGATATAGAAGGCATTTTATATTCAAAAGAATTTAATTTAGTACTTTCTTGCAATGGAAGGCTAGATTGAAATTCTTGGGACGTAGGGACCTCCAAAGTTTCAGTTTCTATCTGAGTTTCAAAAGTCTCTAGCTCTTGATCTTGGTTAATAGATTGATGGTTTAATATTTTAGATTTTAAAAAAGCAAATGGTTTATAAATAGTTTTGAAGATATTTTTCCAGTTAGAAACAGATAGCCCCAAACTTAAAATGAAAAAAATAAGAGCAAGAACAGCAGATGCATAAGTAACAATGTCTAAATTAAAAGAAAAAGAGGACATTAGCGTTAACAAGTAACTTCCTAAAAACCCCCCATTGCCATTTGTAGATAGCCAGAAACTTTGATCGTTATTAATTGTAAAAAATAAAGATCCGAAAATTAAGTAGAGTGTGATGAGCAAAAAAGAAATAGAAGTGCTAACCTTTTTCTGCATTCCAACCTGCATACCCAAAAAACAAAAATTGATAGCTATTCCAAAAGCCACCAGACCAAATGCTTGCAGTATAAAATCTGTAAAGCTTACTGCGTATCTAAATAGCCAAAAAACTTCGTTATCATTTGGGAAAATTAAAGTGGGGTTATTTGGCGTATAATTAAAAATTAGATAGAGAAAGAAAATACCAATTACAACAGTTATCAAACCTGCAATCTCAAGCATTCTTTCTTTAATAAAATTTAAAATTTTTTCCATATATAACGAATCATTTGCTGTTGTTTTTTAGCATTTTTTATACAATTGATAAAAATTAATCGTGAAAAATTTAATCAAACAAAGAGTAGCAGTTCTTGGATCCGGTCTTACTGGCAAAGCTATAGCCATGGCTCTTTTAGACCTCAATATTTCAGTAGATTTAATCGAACAGACTTCACCGCCCAAAAATTTCAAATCTAACGTTACCCTATCCATAAGTGATGCTTCTCTAAAAATACTTCAAAGTTTAGGCATTAAGAAAAATAAGTTTAACTTTTGGCCTCTTCAAAAAATTATTCTTTTTGATGGTCTTAAAAAAGAAGCAAAACCTGATACAGAATTTTACAATATAGATAACAAAAAATTCTTAAGTCACATTGTTAAAAGAAATGTTCTAGAAAAAGAAATAAGCAATAAACTAAAAAAAGTTAAATTTATTAAAAACAAAATTATTTCCATCGAAGGTAAAGGGTTCTTAAAAAAAATAATTTTTCAAAATAAAAAAACGTCAGAATATAATTTAATTATTGCAACTGAATTTAGCAATTTAAAATTATTATCTAACGAAAAAAAATTAAATTGGGATTATTCTGAAACTGCTTATACTTTTGTTCTCCACCATAAAAAGTTAACCAATAATTGTGCAAGACAATTTTTTTTAAAAGATGGCCCATTAGCTTTTTTGCCAATTTCAAATACGCACACTTCTATTGTTTGGTCTGTTAAAAACAAGTCTGATGCAGAAAAGATTATTTTAAATGATGAAGCTAGATTAAATTTTTTAAAAATGATTTCAGTAGGCTTTTATGAGGTCATTGGTTGCACGAATAAGTTGGAAAAATTTGATTTAACTTTTGAGTTCCTGAGACGGACTGTGCTTTCTAGAGTTATATTTATGGGTGATATTACTCATAAAATTCATCCTATCGCAGGACAAGGGTGGAATATGACTTTAAGAGATATCAGCATTTTAGTTAGCATTTTAAAGGAAAAATTAAACAAAGGTTATGATATTGGTGATCTTGGGATACTCAAAGAGTATGAAAAAAAAACCAAGGCAAGTAATTTATTATTTGCTATGTCGATTGATCTAATAAGAAAAGCATTCAGAAGCCAATCCCCTGCCATTTCTCAATTAAGAAAAAAAAGTTTTTCTATAGCTTCGCAACCTACAGTGATGAATAAAATCATTGATCTAGCGGACAAAGGATTAAGATTTTAAAATGACAATTTATGCACTATCAACTCCACCAGGAGTTTCTGGAATTGCCATTATCCGCTTATCTGGACCTAGCTCTCTAATAATCACCAAAGATATAATTCATGGCACAATTGATAAACCAAGAATGGCTTTGCTCAAAACCTTTTACGATTCAAAAAAAGAAATTATAGATGAAGGAATTGTTGTTTGGTATCCCAAAGGCCAAAGTTATACCGGTGATGATCTAATAGAGTTTCATGTTCATGGTAGCAAAGCAGTTATCAATAAATTTTTAAACGAACTATCGTTACGGTCCGATTGCCAACTTGCAGAGGCTGGAGAATTTACTAAGCAAGCATTTTTAAATAATAAAATTAATTTATACGAGGCAGAAAGTATTGCGGACCTTTTAAATGCCGAAACAGAAGGACAAAGAATTCAGGCCTTGAGACTAAAAAATAGCTCACCTTTATTTATGAAGTGGAGAGAGAGAATTTTAGACGTTAGAAGCAAGTGTGAGGCTGCCATTGACTTTTCTGAAGAGGATCTTCCTGCTAGTATTCTGGAAGGAAATGATCAAAAAATAAAGGAAATTTCGAAAGAAATCACAGCAATGCTGGATGACAGCAAAGCAGGGGAAATCATGAGAGAAGGCTTTAAAATAGCTATTTTTGGCCCTCCCAACTCAGGAAAATCAAGCTTTTTGAACTTATTAGCCAAAAGAAAAGCTGCTATTGTCTCCGAAATCAAAGGAACAACTAGAGACGTTATAGAAGTTCAACTACAGATTAATAACTTCCCTGTTGTGCTGTCAGACACAGCAGGAATAAGAGCTGCAAAAAACAAAATTGAAAAAATCGGAATTAGTTTGGCTCTTAAACAAATTACAAAATCAAATTTAAATATTCTAATATTAGATGGAACAATTAAAAAAATTTCAAATGAAATAAAAAAATTAATTAACGAAAAAACTTTAATTATTATTAACAAGCAAGACCAAAAAAAATTTGATGGAAGGCTTGTTTTAAAAAATATGAAGGGAAAAAAGTTTTTAGGAATTCAAGAAATTTCTACTTTAACAAAATTTGGCTACAAAAAGTTAACTGAAGATTTAAAAAATATTTTGAATAGTTTATATGATCATGGGGATGATACGTTAATATCAAGATCTAGGCACAGAACTTTACTAGTCAAAACATCTAAGCATTTGAAAAATTACCTCAAAATCTCACAATCTGCAGAAATAGAAAAAACTGCTGAAGAGCTGAAAATAGCCTCAAATTACCTAAGCGAAATAGTAGGTTTTATAGGAGTAGAAGAGGTCCTTGGAAGAATTTTTAAAGATTTTTGTGTTGGCAAATAAGTCGCAAACTTTGCTATTAAGTTAGATTCCTCACTTGTAAATTAATCCATGAGATATACATTTCGTTCATGGAAAATTTTGATGTCGTCGTAATTGGAGGAGGTCACGCAGGCTGTGAGGCAGCGGCAGCGTCTGCTCGCATGGGAGTAAGCACTGCTCTTGTCACAACGAATAAAAATTCAATTGGTGAGATGTCTTGTAACCCTGCAATCGGAGGCCTAGGTAAAGGACATCTGGTAAGAGAGATTGATGCTTTCGATGGGGTGATGCCAAAAGTTTCTGATGCATCAGGAATTCAATTTAAACTATTAAATGCAAGTAGAGGTCCTGCAGTTCGTGGTCCAAGAACGCAATCAGATAGAGCATTATACAAAAAATACATGCTAGAAAACTTAAAAAGTCATTGTAATTTAAGCATTATTTATGATCCTGTTACATCCTTTGTATTTGAACAAGACAACATTAAATCAATCATCTTGGCCTCAGGAAAAGAAATAAAATTTAAAAAAATAATCTTAACTACTGGAACTTTTTTAAATGGAGTGATTCATATTGGATCACAAATGACACCCGCTGGAAGATTTGGCGAAGCTCCTACTTCTGGTTTGTCAGAGCAATTACAAAAATTTAATTTAATGTTTGGAAGATTAAAAACTGGAACTCCTCCGCGCCTCGACGCACGTACAATTAATTTTAATGGTTTGGAAAAACAGGTTGCCGATGAAAATCCTTTTTTCTTTTCTACGGAAACTAAAAAAATTAATTCCAAACAAGTTGTATGCAGTATTACTTATACGAATGATGAAGTTCATAAAATTATTTCACGCAACATAAAAAAATCTGCAATGTATTCTGGGAACATTAAAGGTGTCGGTCCAAGATATTGTCCATCTATAGAGGACAAAATTGTCAAGTTTGCAGATAAGCAACGACATCAAATATTTTTAGAACCAGAAGGACTAAATGATCATACTATTTACCCCAATGGTATTTCTACATCACTTCCTGAAGACGTACAAAGAGAAATATTGTTTAATATCAATGGCTTATCTGAAGTTAAGATGATTAGACCTGGATATGCTATAGAATACGATTATGTTGATCCAAGAGAATTAAAATCAACCCTTGAATTAAAAAAAATTTCTTCATTCTACCTAGCAGGACAGATAAATGGAACTACAGGTTATGAGGAGGCCGCAGCCCAAGGCTTGATGGCAGGTCTTAATGCATCCCTTTCCGTCAAAGGGCAGGATCCCTTAATCTTAGACAGATCGCAGGCTTACATAGGGGTAATGATTGATGATTTGATTACCAAAGGTGTCGCGGAGCCTTATAGAATGTTTACTTCCAGAGCTGAATATAGACTTACTCTTAGGGCCGATAATGCTGATTTGAGACTGTCTCCAATAGCAATGAGAATTGGATGTGTGAGTCTTGAAAGATGTAAAAAGCTAGAGGAAAAAATTAAAAAAATAGAAATGATTAAAATAAGTCTTTCAAGCGTATCTTTATCTCCAAATGAAGCAAAAAAACATGGCATTTCTATATCAATGGATGGGGTTAAGAGAAATGGAATAGATCTACTAAGATACAAAAATGTTGATTATGATAAGTTAAAATCAATATTTAAAGAACTTCCTGACTCCGAAGAAGATATAATAGGTCAGCTAAAGATAGAAAATCACTACAAAGGGTACTATGCAAAGCAAGATGCTGACATAAAAAAATTCAAGAAAGATGAGTATTTAAAAATACCCAGCGATATTGACTATGATAAAATAAGTGGTCTCACAGAAGAAGTGAAGAACAAATTAAGAGTAGTTAAGCCAGAAACATTTGGACAAGCCCTGAGAATAGATGGAATGACTCCTGCTGCAATAAACCTTTTACTTGCGCACACAAAAAGATATAAATTTAAGCATTCAGCTTAAATTAAATGATAAAAACTGCATATTTAGATAGCATTGTTTCACGTGAAACATCTAAGAAAATAGAGAAATATTGTGATTTTCTCATAGAATATAACAAAAATCTTAACTTAATATCTAAATCTACAGAGGATATCATTATGAGTAGGCATATTGAAGACTCTGCTCAATTGCTTAAGTACATTAATATTGAGGACAGCAATATCCTTGATATAGGCTCAGGAGCTGGTTTTCCAGGAATAGTAATGTATATTATTAAAAAAGATCTTAATATCAACTTCAAGCTAGATATTGTAGAAAAGAGTTCAAAGAAATGCACTTATCTACAGGAGCTTTGTAAATTTTTAGAAATAGATGTGGCAATACATAATAATGATGTTAAGAATTTAAAAAAAAAGGATTACACAACTTTAGTAAGCAGGGCATTTAAACCCCTAGATTCTTTTTTAAATATTTTAGATATGAGCAATATTAATTTTAACAAAATTTTACTCCTCAAGGGCCAAAGTTATAATATTGAGATTGATGAAGCTAAGAAACATTGGGAAATAAATTGTGATACGCATGAAAGTGTTACAAATCCAGGTTCGAAGGTTTTGGTAATAAATAGTGTGAAAAAAATATAAATATGAATCATGTTGTCTCAATCATAAACCAAAAGGGAGGGGTCGGGAAAACTACCTCAACTATAAACCTTGGTTGTGCCTTTGCGAACTTAGGCCAAAAAATTTTAATCATAGATTTGGATCCGCAAGGCAATGCATCAACAGGCGTTGGAATAGAAAATAACGATAGAGACAATTCTATCTATAAACTTTTAAACGACAGAAATAACTTGCAACATTACGTGAAGACAACAAAAATTGAAAATTTAGATATAATTTGCGCAAATATCGAATTGTTTGGATTTGAAACAGAGGTTGCTGAGATTAAAAATAGAGCCTTTATATTAAAAGAGATATTGGGTGATTTAAAAGAAAAAAATCAATATAATCAAATACTTATTGACTGCCCACCATCCCTAAGCCTTTTAACGGTGATGGCTCTGGTAGCTTCTAATTCAGTTATAGTCCCCTTGCAGGCAGAGTTTTTTGCTCTTGAGGGTCTTACGCAGCTCTTAAAAACAATAAATAGAATTAAATCCAGCTTAAATAAAAGCTTAGAAGTAGAGGGAATAGTCTTAACAATGTTTGATAAAAGAAATAAGCTTTGTTCTCAAGTAGAAGATGAAGCTAGAAAATTCTTTAGCGAACAAGTTTATCAAACAATGATTCCCAGAAATATTAGAATTTCTGAAGCGCCTTCTCATGGTTTGCCAGTTCTTGTCTACGATAAATATTGTGCAGGTTCAATGGCTTATGAAAAATTAGCATTAGAGATTATAGATAAACAAAAAAAATTTAACTTTGCAGCGTAATGGTATTAAATAATTTTAAGTCAAAAGGATTGGGAAAAGGATTGGCAGCATTGCTGGGTGAATCAGAAACTAAAGAACCTGTCATTGAACAAAATTTTACTTCCGAAAAAGTTGCAACTCATCTTTTAAAACCAAATAGATTTCAACCAAGAAAGAATTTTGATAAAAAGCAATTGGATGAATTGGCCCAATCTATTAAGGCTAGAGGTATTATTCAGCCCATTGTTGTGAGACCATCTAATGATAATACATTTGAGATTATTGCTGGAGAAAGAAGGTGGAGAGCAGCACAGCTAGCACAACTTCATGAGATACCAGTCGTTAAATTAGATGTAGATGACACGCTAGCGGCAGAGTTTGCTGTATTAGAAAATATTCAAAGAGAGGGCTTGAATGCATTAGAAGAAGCAGATGGCTACGAATTATTAATGGATAAGTTTAGCTACACCCAAGATAAGCTTTCGCAAATGATAGGGAAGAGTAGAGCCCATGTAGCAAATACTTTGAGGCTTAAAAAATTGCCAGTAGAAATACAGGACATGATTACCAAAGGAATACTAACGCCCGGACACGCAAGAACTTTAATAGATGTATCTGGTAATGTTGAATTAGCTAAGACTATCGTGAATAATAACCTGTCAGTACGTCAAGCTGAGCTTCTGGCCCAAAAAACACACTCTTCATCAATTCCAAATAGTAACAAATCTAATAAAGCGATAGATCCTAACCTCAAAGAGCTCATAGAAGATCTTCAAAATAAAACTGGCATGACAGTCAATATCTCTCATAAAAAAAAATCTGGAGGTACTATCGGCTTTCACTATAAGAACCTATCGCAACTAGAATTTTTGATTAAAGCTATTAAGGAAAATTATTAAAATTAAATATATCTATTATCTAAGCAAGACTTGTTAGAAGTAGAAACAATAAATTGTTGTAGGATTATATTAGAAACATCGTAATTCTTTTTACATTCTACTTCAGTATCATAAACAAGTTCCATCAGCTGTTTTAATTCAGATTTATCCCATCTCCTCAGTTGTTCTTTGACCACACTCTTTTCTTTCCAAAAGATAGGAGGCTTAAAGCTTTCAACGAGTTGATTAGGGTCCTTATCAGCAATATCAGATTCTAGAATATCTATTAGTTTTTTAACTTTGTATTTAAGTGCAGCTAAAATTTCATTAAAATTAATTCCCTGTGCGTAAATATTGCTAAGCACTTTATTAATATTTTTTTTATCACCTAATAAGCAAAAATTTATGATTTCAAAATTATTACTATTCTCTGAAGAATGAAAAATATTTTTTAAGTTTTCCTCAGTAATTTTGGATGTGTTTTGAATGAGTTGAATTTTACTAACGGCATCATTAATATCCTGGCGGTTAAGAGAGTTTATCTCAAAAATAGAGTTTATAAATTCCCGAGAAACTGAGATCTTGTTGTCTTTTAATTTTTGAAACAAAATGGATTGAAGCTGTTCAGGGGTATCGTCGTAGCAAGCTATGCACGTAAAATTTGTAGATGTTTCTGCTAAATTTCGTATTTTAGATTTTTTAGTTAGAGGACCTGATAAAAATATTATCTGTTTATCATTATCTTGTGCGTTTTTTTCATCATATATTTCCATTATCTTATCTGTTGATTTTGATATGACCACCATCTCTTGGTCTCCAAATAAACTTTCTGTGTTTATTAACTGGTCGAATATATCTTTATTTTGTAATAAATATTCTTCTTGGTATTTTTTTATTGTTAGATTCTTAGTAGTCTTTGCTTCTGCTTTAATTTTGTTTTCTATTTCGGATATTAATGAAAGATTCTCTCCATACAAAAGAGTGAATTTTTTTTTAAGAAGTTCTTGAAAGTTTAAGTTAAAACTTTTGACTATCATTTCTGCTGTCTAGAAATAAGTTGTAATTTAAATTTAATTTTTTGAGTTAGATTTTGCATTAAATTATTTTTTTCAATTCTACGTGTTTCTTGATCTGAGCTTAAATTATTAGAAATAGGAAGCTTCCTAGAAGCTGAAACGCTATCTGTAAGTAGATTTACATTTTTATTATTTAATACATTTATAGTTATACTAAGAGTAATCTGTTCTTCTGTAACTATTCCAGAAGTGTTTTGTGCAGTTGAGGTTGAACTTTCTGAAATTACAAAATTTACTACCAATCCTTTTGGTCCCCTTTTCTCTTCTAAATTTAAGTAATTCTTGGCCAGATAAATTAGGTTGCTATTACCAGCATAATTCGCTTTTTGTATATTTAGATTGGATGAATCAAAATCTTTCAGCATAGGAGTAAATCCACAGCTAGACAGGACCACAAGAATAGAACAAATAATAACTTTTTTAATCATGAACAACAAAATTTATTAATTTATTTTTAACATATATCTTTTTAATAATTTTTTTATTTTCTAAAAACTTTTTAACATTATCCAGCTCCAAACTCATTTGAAATAAATACTTTTCGTCCATATCGTTTTTAGCCTTTAAAATCGACCTTTTTTTACCATTTATTTGTACAACAATATTAAAATCATCTTGTTGCAAAAGGCTTTCTTTAAATGAGGGCCATGGCTGCAGGTGTAGATTTTTGTTTTTAGTAATTCTTTCCCAAATTTCTGAAGCCAGGTGTGGAATAAAAGGATAAATTAAAACTACAAATTTTTTGACAATAGAAATAAATTCATCACGGTCACAGTTTTCATTTATTATATGTTTATTAAAATTATTCACAAATTCATAAAATTTTGCAACTGCAACATTGAAGTGAAAATGTTCTATATTCAATGTAATTTCCTTAATACATTTGTTGATTAGCTTTTCTAGTTCTAATTTTTTATCCTTTGATATTTTTTTTGTATCTGAAATGCTTTGTATCATTTCCGTCATTAACCAAACTTTTTGAATAAACTTATGGCAGCCTGCAATCCCTTCTTCACTCCATTGAATGTCTCTTTCAGGTGGACTATCAGACAGCATGAACCACCTAACCGCATCTGCACCATAAGTATCGATAACAGACTGAGGATCTACAACATTTTTTTTAGATTTAGACATAGACTCTGATGAGCCAATAACTATCTTTTTCTTACTTATTTTTTCAAAAGTATTTCCATTTTCTTCAACAACGTCTTCGGGATATACCCATTGACCATCTTCCGTTTTAAATGTTTTATGACAGACCATGCCCTGGGTAAATAAACCCTTAAATGGTTCTGAAATTTCATATTTAGTTTTCAAACTTATGGCTCTAGAGAAAAAGCGTGAATATAATAAATGTAAAATAGCATGCTCTACACCACCGATATATTGGTCCACAGGCATCCAATACTTTGCATCATCTAGATCATATCCAACATTATGATTGTTACTTGAACAAAATCTTAGAAAGTACCATGAGGAATCAACAAATGTATCTAACGTATCTGTCTCTCGTGTAGCTTTCATACCTGTCTTAGGACAACTGGTGAATTTCCATGTTGGGTGGTGTTCTAGAGGATTCCCAGGCTTATCAAAATTAATATCTTCGGGAAGTTTTATGGGTAAGTCTTTTTCTGGAACTGGAATAACAGCTCCATCTTCTCTATAAAGAATAGGAATGGGACAGCCCCAATAACGTTGTCTAGATATACCCCAGTCTCTTAGGCGAAAAGTAGTTTTTCCCTTACCTTTATTTTCTGATTCAAATTTTTCTATAATTTTTTCTTTAGCATTTTTGATGGTCAGTCCATTCAAAAAATCAGAGTTAATTAAAATCCCATCTTCAATGTAGGCTTTATTTTTTATTTCAAAAGATTCTTCTTTTTGGTTTGGTGGAAGAATGACAGGAGTTACTTCTAAGTTATATTTTCTAGAAAAATCTAAATCTCTCTGGTCATGAGCTGGACATCCAAACACTGCACCTGTTCCGTAATCCATCAACACAAAGTTGGCAAAATAAACTGGTATCTTTTTATCTTTAATAAAAGGATGGTCTGCTAAATAGTTACTTTTAAAACCAAACTTATCAGTTTTGGCGATCGCCTCATCAGTATTACCTATTTTATAACACTGCTCCTTAAAGGATTTAAATTCATCACCTTGTTCGTATTCTTTTGCAATAGGATGATCGATTGCAAGAGCAATAAAAGATGCTCCAAAAATAGTATCGGGCCTCGTAGTAAAAATAGTTATTTTTTTATTTTCCCTAGAGGAAGTAAGATTGAATTCAATTTCGCAGCCCTTAGATTTTCCAATCCAGTTCTTTTGCATTAACTTAACTTTTTCAGGCCAATCTTTTAACGTTTCTAAAGATTGATCCAAATCTTCAGCAAAATCTGTAATTTTAAAAAACCACTGTGGTAGTTTTTTTTGAACAACTTCTGCACCCGACCTCCAGCCCTTACCATCTACCACCTGCTCGTTAGCTAAGACCGTGTTATCTACCGGATCCCAATTCACTAAACTTTCTTTTTTATAAACAAGATCTTTTTTATAAAGATCTAAAAAAAACTTTTGCTGATGTTTATAGTAATCTTCATTACAAGTGGAAATTTCTCTTTCCCAGTCTATAGAAAAACCCAGCAACTTTAATTGGGATTTCATGGTTTGGATATTACTATTGGTCCAATCTTTTGGATGAAGCTTATTTTGAATAGCAGCGTTTTCTGCAGGCATACCAAATGAATCCCATCCCATAGGGTGCAATACATTAAATCCATTTAATCTTTTAAAATTAGCGACCACATCACCTAAGGTGTAATTTCTTACATGCCCCATGTGAATTTTGCCTGATGGATATGGAAACATCTCTAGGCAATAAAACTTTTTTTTAGTTTTATCTTCTCCCGCTTTAAAAATTTTATTTTCTTCCCAAAAGGAATGCCACTTTTTTTCAGCAACAGTGTGATTAAATTTTTCTACTACCATTTTGTACAATTAGCGCATTACATTTGATCGCGCAATTAAATTAAGAAAACCCAAGCTTTTTTGAGTTTGTTTTTTATTTAAATAGCTTTTTAAAGCAAAGCCAAAGATGTTTAAAAATCGAGCTTTATGAATGTTGCTTTCATTAACCCCTCCTAACGCACAAATGTTAATTTTTGATGTAAAATTATTTTTTAAGAGATTAAATTTTACAATTCCCATAGACTTTTTTTTTGGGTGAGAAGAAGTAGGGTAGAGAGGAGAAACAAAAATTTGTGAACAGCCTTGTGCTTTTTTTATTCTCACTTCCTGATGGTTGTGAGCAGACCCAATAACACTTATTTTTTTTTGACAGCTATGATTTAAATATCGAAGTTGTTTGTTAAAATTTGGAATGTAGAGATTAGCACCTAGTTTCGTTGCTAATAAAAGATCATTTGAAACAAAAAGAGAATGTCCTTGTTTTTTTGCAAACTCTTTTATTTTTAAAGCTCTAGTTATATAATCTTGTTTTGAATAGTTTCGATAAATAATAGATATATTTTTTAATTTTTTTAGCAGTGGAATATTGATACTATTCAGCTCTTCTAAAAAAAAATAAATTTGAGTTTTTTTCATTATGAACAACATAGTACAAAATTTTTTAAATATAAGAGATGAATTAACCAACACAAACCTTAACCCCACTGTGATTGCTGTCAGTAAAACTTTTCCACTAGGACATATCAAACCACTCATTGACCACGGCCATAGAGTTTTTGGAGAAAATAAAGTTCAAGAAGCAAAGCAAAAGTGGTCAGGGCTGAAAGATTCCTTAAAAGACTTGGAGCTTCATTTGATAGGAGGGTTGCAGTCTAATAAGTCCAAAGAGGCGGTGCAGCTCTTTGATTATATACATTCAGTAGACAGCATAAAGCTTGCAAGTGAGCTATCAAAAGCTGAGGCTAAACTGAGTGTAAAAAGAAAATATTTTATTCAAGTAAATGTTGGAATGGAAGAACAAAAATCAGGTGTTTCTAAAAAAGAGGTTGAAAATTTATTGAAATACTGCGTGAATGAAAAAAATCTAAATATAATAGGGTTGATGTGCATACCTCCATTTGATCAAAATCCTACCCCACATTTTAATTATTTAAAAGAACTTAATAATGACCTTGGTTTAAAATTTATTAGCATGGGTATGAGTGAAGATTATATGAATGCTGCAAAGTGCGGGTCTACCCATGTCAGAATAGGTAGTAAAATATTTGGTTCTCGATCTAACCAATAATTTTAATTTTTTCTTTTTTTCTTATTTTTTTTAACAAATGTAAAAATTTTTTTTTTGTAAGCGCTACACATCCTTGAGTTGGTTTATATTTTGGTTTTGCTATATGAATAAAAATAGCACTTCCTTTTCCTTTTATTATTTTTTTTGTATTATATTCCACAACCAAAATTAAATCATACAGGTGATCTTTTCTATAGAGTCGTTCCCTATGAGAGTTTTTTGGTAATGTAATTAGTTTGTTATAATTTTTTTTTCTTGGGTTATCTTCCCAGGCCATATTTTTTACAATGGGTATCGTTTTAATCTTTGTGTTAATTGTTTTAATTCTATCTTCTCTGAGAAAGAGCTTATTTATATGAAATGTCCCAATTGGGGTACATCCATCACCCTCTTTTTTGGATTTAATGAAGCCATTCTTACCATATGCACATTTGTAGCAAATTTTATTGTACCAAAGCTCACCCTTATTATTTACTATCATCATAAAAATTTATAATTTCATCATATGCATAATTATTCAATAGTCACAGTTGGTTCAGAGGACTTTTTCGAGTGCCTTCAAGAACAAAAACTAGAATATAATGTTAATCAATTAAGCACGTTTAAAGAAGCTAGCCACTTGTTTAAAAATTATAATGTTCAGGATGGCTTTGTTTTTTTATTTTTTTTAGACAATCTAGAAAAAATTAAAATTGCAGAGGCTAAAAAAATTATGTTTCCCAAAATTTTTTTCTCTTCTGATCCTAAGCAATTTAAAGATTTAAAAAAAGACAATCTATTTAGTACTTTTTTACAAACCCCCATCAGCTTTCTTGATTTAGAAAAAATTATTAAACTATCAATATTAAAATTTAAGTTTCACTTCCAAGCAAAAATTGAAATTGGGCAGTATATATTAGACAAAAACAAAAGAACCTTGTCTATTGGTAGAAAGAATATTAGGCTCACGGAAAAAGAACAGGACATTATTGTTTATTTGTTTGGAAAAAAAGACGGTGCGAATAAAAAAGATATTATGAAAGATATTTGGTCTTACTCAGACGAGGTAGATACTCACACTTATGAAACGCACCTCTATAGATTACGTCAAAAAATACAGTTAAAACTAAAAGACAAAAATTTTATTGAGATTAAAGAAGGTAAATACTTTCTTAATCAATAAGAAATGAAAAAAAAGAATCCTGTAGCTAAAGAGTTAAGAACTCCAAAATATAAAAAAAGGATAGTAAAATCTAAAAAAGGCAAGGGGAGTTTTAAGAGAAAAAAGACTTAAATATATTTTGTCGATCTAAATCTCGCTAGTATTTTTAGTTTTTGTGTTTGTTAAAAAAATTATATGTGTAATCGACGGCAAGATCTAACTTTTCTCTAGTTTTTCCACTCCCAGCCTTATCTCCAAGACATCGCTTGTTAACTTTTCTTCTAGTAGATGGAGTCCCATCTGCAAACTTCCAACTTCCATCAGGATATCTAAAAGCTATATTATCTGGGCAACCATTCACAGCTATTCCTTTCACAATAGTCCCATTAAAACTAAAAAAATGGTTTACTTTTGGTATGATTAAAAATTCTATGTTATTTCCCTGTTCCTTGATAATCTTTGCATAGTATTTGCAAGGTTTAACTGGATAATGGCTTTCCTCCCCCTTAATGAATAAATTAGGCGTTGTAATTTTCATAGGGTAAGAAACAGTTTGACATGCAGGCTCTGCTGCTACCATTGCTTTCCAAGGAATTTTTAATTTTCTTTGTGTTCTTTCATCATAAAACTTATTTACGTTGCCGCCACCAAAGCTAAAGCCTGTTAAAAAGAATCTATTTTCATCGAATCTAGGATCTTCAGATAAAATTTTCTTCAACTTGATAAGAAACATCGCCGCATTAGGGAATTTTTTTTTATCTCCTGGACTTATCCCTTTTTTGTAAAAAGAATCTGTAACAGCAACGGCGTATCCTTCTTGTATACCTCTTTGTGCTATTCTTTTCGAAAATTCATCAGATTTTCCACCCCATTTTTTAAATTTCATTGTGTCTCGATTGCTTCCATGTTGAACAATGACTACTGGAAGTTTTCCTGACATATTTTTTGGAAAATGTATTTCGGCCACAATATCGTCTTTGCCGGGATACCTAGAGTCTGGACTTTGAAATTTAATTAATTCTATATTCTTACTTTTTATTTTTTTAATTTCAATCTTAGCCTCGGAACCAAGAGTTAAAAAGAAAAAAATTGTACTCAAAAAAACAAGTCTCATACTTTTAAGCATTTTATCAAACCTATTGGCTTGTCAATACAGTAAATGATTAATTTAAACTCTTTTTTGTTTCTTTGATTTAGATGCAAGCCATATGATTAATGGAATTAAACCGATGATTGTTAAAGAGATTAATTGCCACCAGCCAGATTTTCCGACATCATGGAGTCTCCTCGCGCCCACAGCAAATGAAGGCAAAAGAGTAACCATTGTCACCAATGCATTGATGTACAAAACCCCATCGGGATCTTTATGAAAAATCCACACATCAATTAGATATGTTAAAAATCCTGCAATAAAACAAAATAAATAAAAATACCAGTATTCACTTCTTGAGGCATTTCCTTTGAAGGATGAGTATTTTTCAAAACAAATTATAGTATAATTTGCAAAATTTTTAATTACTGAAAAATCATTTAAAATTTTATAACGGTTTTTTGCTGCAACAAAAATATAAATAAGCAGTCCTGTTGCTATAATTAGAATTAGGTTTGGAAGTGTAAAGTTATCTTTGGGTTTTTGTTCGTATTTAATTGCAGGTTTAAAATACTTTTTTGCATTATAATTTTTTTTTTTAGTAGTTTTTGATGGCACTCCATATTTACATGAAGAAAATCCAGAACCCTTAACTTCTAAATTTATATCTCCTACATACAAAGTTGAATAGATAACTCCAAATGGCTTTAAGTGTATTTTTCTCTTAGCTTCTGCCATTACGGTTTGATTATCTTTGGCCCACAGGCCAATACTTGTAATTATGATATCTTTCTTTGTCTTATTCTTAAAAGTCCAGCGTGCATATTTAGCCATACCTGAATTAATCTGACTTTTGGTTAGTTTGTTTTTTGAATAAGAACTAGATGTAAAATGCCATGAACGATCTATATCATGACCGCAATGAGAAGCGGAGGCTTCAAAACTGTAGATTAAAAAAAAGACGAAAAGTAGTGTTTTCTTCATTCTCTACCTTAACAGCACTAATTTAATCTTGCACCGATCTTTTGAATAATTTTTGATGCCATTTCAGTACCTTTTTGAAGACTTTCTTGAATAGACATTTCATTGATATGTCCATGTAAGAATCCAGCAGCGAATAAGTCTCCAGCTCCAGTAAGATCAACCAATGTAAGGTTTTTTTCACTTTCGCATTCAAAAACTTCATTGTTATGAATGGCAACACTACCTTTATCCGATCTGGTGATTACTAATAATTTTCCAAGATTTTTTCCAAAATCCAACACCTCATCAAAAGACTTTGCTCCAATGAGATGAATAATCTCTTGTTCATTTGCAAAGGTAATATCTAGTTTATTTTTTACTAAATCTAAAAAACTTGTCTTATGACGCTCTACACAAAATTGATCCGATAGTGACATGGCAGTTTTGTTTGCTAGCTTAAAAGCTTTCTCAAATGCGGCTTTCGGATCTCCTTCATCCCACAAATAACCTTCTAAAAATACAAGTTCACTTTGTTTAATTGCATCTTCTTGAATATCTTGTTCACTAATTTTTCCAGCAATTCCAAGGAAAGTACACATCGTTCTTTCAGAATCAGGAGTAATTAAAATTAAGCAGGTTCCTGTAGGAGTGTCTTCTTTTTTTTTATTATAAAAGTAGGTAACATTCTCTTTTACTAAACTTTCTTCATACTTATTTCCAAGCCCATCATCATTCACTTTTCCAATAAAAGAAACTTTATTTCCTAGTTGGGACAAACCCACAATACTATTGGCAGCAGATCCTCCAGCAACCGTTTCTTCTATGGTTAAGTTAGATAAAAGTTTTTTAAATTCAGCTTCATCTACCAATTTCATAGTACTTTTGGTTAGACCGTTTTGTGTTAAAAATTCCTCATTTACTTTGCAGATGACATCTACAATGGCATTTCCAATTCCAACTAATTTCATAAGTCCATTACCTTTTCTTTAAATTTACAGTGTTTTATAATTACGCATTCCTTACAATTAGGAGTTCTTGCTTTACAAGTATATCTTCCATGAAGCAAGAGTAGGTGATGGGCTTCTTTTAAATATTTATCTGGAACTACTTTATACAAAGCTTGCCCCACTTGATCTGGACCTTTTCCAGGAGCTAGTCCCGTTCTATTACTCACTCTAAATATGTGTGTATCTACAGCAATAGTAGGCTTTCCAAATCCTTCATTAAGCACAACATTAGCAGTTTTTCTGCCAACACCTGGAAGAGCAAACAATTTATCAAAATCATTAGGGACTTTGCTTTTATGTTTTTCGACGAGAAGTTTAGAAAGATTGTAAACACTTTTTGCCTTGTTTCTAAACAGGCCTATTCTATTGATTAATTTTTCTATTTTTTTTTGTCCTAATTTAACAAAATCTTCAGGTGTATTATAAAGCGGATAGATATCTTTGGTTACATTATTAACATTTACATCTGTGCATTGCGCTGAGAGAACCACAGAAACCAAAAGTGTAAATTTGCTTCTATATTTTAAATCACTTTTAGGATTTTTAATAATCTTACTAAGCTCCTTGAAGATATTGTCGCTTTGAATGGTCACCTTATCTTATTTTTAAGACATCGTGCATATTGTATAGGCCAGGCTTTTTATTGGCTAACCACTTGGCAGCATTAATTGCTCCATCTGCAAATAGGTCTCTAGATTTTGCAGTATGTTTTAGTTCAATAGTTTCTTTAGCTGTTTGAAAAATTACGGAGTGGGTTCCTGGAATTTTTCCTTTTCTTTTTATAAAGAAATTTATTTTATTTGCTTTACCTTTACCTTTTTTATTTAAAAAAATATTTCCTTTTATCTGGTCTAAAGATTTTCCCTTACCTTTAGCAACAGCATTTCCCAACATCAGTGCAGTACCAGATGGGTAATCTATTTTCATTTTGTGATGAGCGTCATGTATTTCCATGGAATACTCTTTTAAAATTTTTTCGGATAAAATGCCCGATAGATATTGCATTAAATTAACACCTAAACTCATATTTCCAGATTGAAGAATGGAAATTTTTTTAGATGCTTTATTAATCTCTGCCTGTTGTTTTTTATTAAATCCTGTAGTTCCAATAATTACTTTTTTTTTAAGCTTTGTTGCTAACTTTAAAATCTGAGAAGTGCAGTTTGGTCTTGTAAAATCAATGATGACATTGGTTTTTTTAAGAGATTGAGAGGAGTTTTTTTCAAAGAAAATTCCATTTTTTTTTAATTCTCTTTGCTCAGTAACGCTAGATAGATTTAAACTTCTATCTTCTTTGACTTTTTGAATAAGCAAAGAACCCATACGCCCCAATCCACCACTAATAGTAATATTAATTTTTTTCATTAATTTAAATTGCTCCAAAAACTTTTTGCTTTTTTAAAGAAAGATTCATTTTCAGGGTTGTTTTTAGAATCTTCTAGTTCTTTAAACTTTTCAAGTAATATTTTTTGTTCTTTGTTAAGATTTACTGGTACTTCAACCTTAATTTGTAAATATAGATCGCCAAAACCACTGCCTCTCAGTTGTGGCATTCCTTTATCTTTAAGTCTTAATTGTTTTCCAGATTGTGTCCCTGAAGGAATTTTAACTTTAGATCGAGAACCATCAATAGTGGGAACTTCAATTGTAGTACCAAGGGATGCGTCTGCTACAGAAATAGGAAGTTCAAAATATAAATTTTCCTCAGACCTTTTAAAAATAGGATGATTTTTTAATGATATATAGACATACAAATCTCCCTGAGTTCCACCTCGTGGACCGGCTTCTCCTTTTCCAGCAAGTCGCATTTGTGTCCCATCATCCACTCCTTTAGGAATTTGAATAGATAGTGTTTTATTAATTTTTTTAGCCCCACTCCCTCGACATCCCTTACAAGGATTGGAGATAGTTTTCCCTTCCCCAGAACAATCGGGACATGTTTGTTGTAATGTAAAAAATCCTTGTTGAGCTCGTACTTGACCATGACCATCACAAGTGGAGCATGTAATGGGTTTTGATCCTGATGCAGCACCGCTTCCAGAACAATCCGAACATTTTTCAGACGTTGGAACTTCGAAAGTTTGCTTTTTTCCTTGGAAGGCCTCTTCTAAAGTGACTTCAATATTAATTTTTAAATCTGATCCTCTTTTAGATCTTGATCCTCTTCTTCTACCACCACCAGTAAAATCACCAAAAAAATCATCAAAAATATTCGAAAAGGAACCTGAGTCAAAGCCACCAAAATCTCCAAAGCCTGCACCACTACCTCCACCACTATTTTCAAAAGCAGCATGACCGAACTGATCATAGTTTGATTTTTTTTGAGAATCTGAAAGTACTTGATAAGCTTCAGATGCTTCTTTAAATTTTGATTCAGCGGATTCGTTACCTGGATTTTTATCCGGGTGAAACTTCATTGCTTGCTTTCGATAAGCAGACTTTATCTCTTCTTTAGAAGCATTTTTAGATACTCCTAATGTATCGTAATAGTCAGCTTTGGCCATGCTTCTATTTAATACTTAATAAAAAATTAAACACTATCTTTTTTGTCTTCTTTTTTTTCTTCCTTTGAATCTTTTACTTCTTCAAATTCTGCATCGACTACATCTTCTTTTTTCTCACCATCAGATGCTTTTGCTCCTTCAGCTCCACCTTCAGGTTTTGCTTGCTGAGTTTTATAAATTGCTTCACCCATTTTCATAGAAGATTGCATTAAAGTCTGCGTTTTTGTTTTTATATCTTCAACATTCTCAGACTTAATTGCATCCTTTAAGGATTGAAGATCTGTCTCGATTGTCTTTTTATCTTCAGCAGACACTTTGTCTCCATGCTCTTTTAAGCTTTGTTCGGTCGAAGCTACTAAGCTATCAGCGCTGTTTTTAGCATCAATTTCTTCTCGCTTCTTTTTATCCTCTTCTTTATTTGCTTCGGCGTCTTTAACCATTTTTTCAATTTCTTCATCACTTAGACCACCGGAAGCTTGGATTTGGATTTTTTGTTCTTTCCCAGTCCCTTTATCTTTTGCAGATACATTCACAATACCGTTAGCATCAATATCAAAAGTAACTTCAATTTGAGGTATGCCTCTAGGAGCAGGTGCTATTCCTGTTAATTCAAAATTACCAAGTGACTTATTATCCGTAGCCATCTCTCTTTCACCCTGAACCACTCTAATAGAAACGGCAGGTTGGTTATTTTCTGCAGTTGAGAATACCTGACTTTTTTTAGTTGGTATTGTTGTATTTTTTTCAATCAATTTTGTAGATACACCGCCCAAAGTTTCAATTCCCAATGATAGAGGAGTCACGTCTAATAACAAAACATCCTTAACATCTCCTTGAAGAACTCCGGCTTGAATAGCAGCACCCATAGCTACTACCTCATCAGGGTTCACGCTTTTATTAGGCTCTTTTCCAAAAAAGTTTTTAACAGTTTCAGCAACTTTTGGCATTCTTGTCATTCCACCAACAAGAATTATTTCTCCAATTTCTCCTGCGCTTAACCCAGCATCTTTTAATGCAGTCTTGCAAGGAGCAATAGTTTTTTTAATTAATTCTGAAACGATAGATTCTAATTTAGATCTTGTTAATTTAAGATTTAAATGTTTTGGACCGCTTTTGTCTGCGGTAATAAAAGGTAAATTAATTTCTGTTTGTGTTGCAGAAGACAATTCTATTTTAGCTTTTTCCGCAGCTTCCCTCAGTCTCTGTAATGCTAATTTATCTTGTTTTAAATCAATAGCATTGTCTTTTTTAAATTCATCCGCAAGATAGTCTACAATGTGAGCATCAAAGTCTTCACCACCAAGTGTCGTATCTCCATTAGTTGATTTAACTTCAAATACACCATCTCCTAATTCTAGGATCGAGACATCAAATGTTCCACCACCTAAATCATATACAGCAACCGTCTTCGCATTTTTTTTATCTAAGCCATAAGCTAGCGCAGCAGCAGTCGGCTCGTTAATAATCCTTTTTACTTCTAGTCCTGCAATTTTCCCCGCATCTTTGGTTGCTTGTCTTTGCGAGTCATTAAAGTAAGCAGGAACTGTGATTACAGCTTCCTTAACTTCTGATCCTAAATATTTTTCAGCAGTCTCTTTCATTTTTTGTAAAACAAAAGCTGAAATTTGACTTGGAGAATATTTTTTCCCTCTAGACTCTACCCAAGCGTCCCCATTGTCTGCTTTAATAATTTTGTAAGGAAGTCCTTGAATATCTTTTTTGACAGCATCTCCATCAAATTTTCTTCCGATTAATCTTTTAACTGCAAAAAAAGTATTTTCAGCGTTAGTAACACCCTGTCGTTTAGCAGATGTACCAACTAATTTTTCTTCGCTATCAGTAAAGGCTACCACTGATGGTGTTGTCCTTGCACCTTCTAAATTTTCTAATACTTTTGGTGTTGCTCCGTCCATAACGGCAACACATGAATTTGTTGTTCCTAAATCAATTCCTATAATTTTTGACATAATCTTTAATTCTTCTGTATTCTTGTTTCTGGTTGTGTAATGGATATGGGGGGTGTTTTTGAGATTACAAGATCTTAAGAAACTATTTTTTTTCTTCTTTTTTACTTGATTTTGCTACATTTACTAACGAAGGTCTCAAAAGACGATCATGTAGCATGTATCCTTTTTGAACTTCTTCAACAACAGTACCGGGTTCTTTTTCACTATCAATCTCACTAAGTGCTTGATGAAAGTTTGGGTCAAATTTTTTATTCAAACAATCAATGTATGTAATGTTATTCTTTTCCAAAGTGCTTAATAGTTCTTTTTCAATTAACTCTATACCATTTGTTATTTCAAGAAATTCTTTATCTTTAAATTTTTCATTGTTTTTAAATATTGAAAAAGCTCTATCTAAATTATCTGTAAGATTTAGAATTTGAGAGGCAAAGTTAAAAGATCCGTACTTTAAAATATCCTCTTTTTCTTTTTCTTGGTTTTTTCTTACATTTTGATTTTCTGCTAATAGTCTCAAAACTTTATCATTAAGTTCTGCTATTTTTTTTTCTTGAGAATCGGCCAAATTTTCTTTAGTCTCACCATTACTCTCTTCGAGGTTGCTTTCCTCTTCCTGGGTAGAATTTGTCTCTACTGTATTATTTTCTTCTTGGAGAGACTCTAAATTTTCTTTTTTTTCTTCTGTATTCATTTTTTTTATAATTTATAATGGAGGATATATAGTAACTAAATAATAAATTCCAAGGTCAAAAATGAGAAATGATAGAAAAAATTTAGAATTAAGAAAAATAGAAATAACTACTGATTTTATAAAAAATGCTGATGCTTCTTGTTTAATTAAGTCAGGAGACACCCATGTAGTTTGTACAGCATCTATTGAAGAAAAAGTTCCAAGATGGCTTAAAGGATCAGGAAAGGGGTGGGTTACAGCTGAATACGGAATGTTACCAAGATCTACACACGAAAGAATGAGAAGAGAATCTTCAGTAGGCAAAGTAGGTGGAAGAACATCTGAAATTCAAAGACTAATTGGAAGATCTTTAAGAGCATCTATGAATCTTAAGCTATTAGGAGAATATCTTATCACAATCGATTGCGATGTTTTGCAAGCCGACGGCGGGACTAGAACTGCTTCAATTACAGGTGGGTTTGTTGCATTAAAAAAATGCATAGACTTAATGATCAAAAGAAAACAAATTAATCACAATCCTATCAAAAGTTATGTTGCAGCAATTAGTTGTGGAATAGTAAATGGAGAGCTTTTAATGGACTTGAATTATGAAGAAGACAGTCAAGCCGATGTAGATTCAAACTATGTCATGAACGATAAAGGTGATATCATCGAATTGCAATTGACTGGTGAGCAAACAACCTGCTCTGAGAAAGAGTTCATGAAAATGCTTCGACATTCTAAATCATCCATAGCTGAAATTATTACACTGCAAAAAAAAGCTTTAAGTGAATAAATTAAAAGAATTAAAAAAAATAAGCTCTATTCTCATTGCCACCAACAATCCTGGAAAATTCAAAGAGTTAAAGGAGTTATTACCAAAACATATAAAATATTTTAGGCCACAGGATTTTAAATTAAAAGAGCCAAAAGAAACTGCAAAAGATTTTAAAGGTAATGCTAGAATAAAATCTTTATATTGTGCGAAAAAATCAGGATTAATTTCTATTTCAGATGATTCAGGACTAGAGGTTGCAGGTCTTAATAATCAGCCAGGTATATACTCAGCTAGATGGGCAGGAAAATTAAAAAACTTTTCTTTAGCTATTGAAAAAATCAGAAAACTTCTTTCAAAAAAGAAACTATCAGAATCTAAAGCTAACTTTACTTGCTGTATTTCCATAGGTTTTCCCAGTGGTAAAAGCTATGAATTTTTGGGAAAAGTATTTGGAAAAGTAACCTTCCCCCCAAAGGGTAAAAAGGGGTTTGGATACGACCCTATTTTTGTTGCTAACAAAGAATTAAAAACATTTGGTCAATTGCCTGCGAAGTACAAAAATAGTATTTCTCACCGCTACCAAGCCTTCAAAAGAGTTAAAAAATACTTTAAATTTAATTAATTTTCTTAAATTTACCTTTTTTAACTTGGTATAAATCTAACTTGTGTTCTGCAAAGTTGTATTGATTAATTTTAAAAATACCAACTTTTCCCTTGAATTCTTTGTTTCTAAAATCTTGTATTGTAAAAATTTTATCTTTTTTCTCATTCCAAATAGAGACTAAGAGAGGGATGGTGTCATAGGCTATAATTTCAATATTAGAAATTTCTTTGTTATAATTATCTTTAAATTTTGTATTCAACTCTTGGAAATTTTTATAATCGATAGAAGGAAAAATAATATTTTGCAAAGAAGGCTCTATTAAAATTTTTTTATTAAACCATTGATTTAAAGTTACAAATTCAACATTGTTATAATTGACATCATAATAATCAAAAAAAGAAACTACACTAATTAGCTCATTGTCAAAAGCTGGGATAAATACTTGCTCGTAGCTGACTCCATCCAGAGTATCTAGCTGTTCAAGTGTTTTTAACTTTTTAATATCTTTGAGATTCTCTGAGTTTTGTAGAATTTTAATTTGATCTAATAATTTTTTATGTCTCCAATCATAAGAAGTGGCATCCCTTGCTTTTGGACTTATTTCTTTAAAGGATTGGTAACGATATTTATTTCTAAACTTTATTTGTTGTAGTTCCATTTCTCTTAAAACCGTTTGGGAGAAACTTTTTTCATCTCCAAAAAAAATGGTATCTTTTTTTTTCTCACTTAGTTTTTTTTTTAAAGCAAGAATTTGACTATTAACATTAATTCCAAATGAGATTACATTTTCTAGTAAATTTGAGATATTATTACTTAATGAAACGAATGTATATTTAGAAAAATTATCTACATTAATTATAGATTGTAAATTTTCTTTAAATATAGGGCCTAAAATAATGTCAATTTTTTGAGATTGCAGTTCTTGAAAGGCAAACTTTGTCCCACTTGTACTGCTTTGGTTATCAAATGGAATAAGAGTTACATTAACATTTGGAAGTTCGAATAAAGTGAGTTCAAAAGTTTTTAATACGCTATTACCTATTTCTTGGTAATCACCAGTAAGAGGTAAAATCGTACCTATTCTCAATTCTTGATTTTTACTTTCTGCCGCAAATCCCAAGCTTAGTAGCGTAGAAAAAAGTAAAAAAAATTTAAAAAAAATTTTTTTCATAAAAATATGTTAGTGATATAAGTGAGTATATGTCGGAAAACAAAAAAAACAATCATCTTGATCCTGGACTTTATGTTGTTTCCACCCCGATTGGCAATTTGTCAGATATAACATTTCGGGCACTCGATGTTTTAAAGCAGTCTGATTACGTTCTATGTGAAGATACCAGGCATTCTTTGAAACTTTTAAACTTTTACAAAATTAAAAAAAAACTTGTTTCGTTTCACAAATTTAATGAAACAAAAAAATGTAAAGAAATTTTTGACGATATAGAAGGGGGGAAAATTATATCCCTAATATCAGATGCTGGAACGCCTTTAATTTCTGATCCTGGCGAGTTTTTAGTAAAATTAGCTAGAGAAAAAAAAATCAAAGTAATTCCTGTGCCAGGACCATCAGCTGTCACAGCTGCAATTTCAGTAGCAGGCTTTAGTTCAAAATTTTTCTTCTTTGGATTTCTATCTAAAAAAACAAAAGAAAGAACCCGAGAACTAGAATCTCTTTGCAAGGTAGATAGCTCTATTGTTTTGTATTTGCCAGCTAGGGATCTTAAAAAATCACTAGAGGAGTTTAAAGTTTATTTTGAGAATCGAATGATATTTATAGCAAGAGAGATTACCAAATTGCACGAAACATATTTATCAGGAACAGCTGAAGAATTATTGGAGAATATAAGAGCAAATGACCTTAAGGGTGAGATAACAGTTGTGATTAGTGACAAATCAGTAGATCTTGAAAATGCTGAGGATGTTGACCTTGTATATGAAATTAATCTTTTAATTAATAAAATATCATCCAAAGATATGGCGGAGTATCTTGCTAAAAAGTTAAAAATAAGTAAAAAAATAATTTATCAAAATATATTAGACCTAGAAAAATGAAAAAAATAGCTTCTATCCTTTTTATTCTCCTGACCCTCAGCGGCTGTATAGGGGTCAGTTCACAGGGAGTTTTAGGGACAGGTGTTAATATTTTTCTTGATCCAAGAACATTAGGGACTCAAATAGATGATTCTATAATGCAAAAATCTTTCTTAATTAGAGTTAGTCAAATAGACAAAAAATATGTTTTGTCAGTTTCCTCCAAAGTAGTTGATGGTCATATCTATTTAACTGGAACGGTTGATTCTGTAGATGAAAAAATCTTATTAACCAAGATTGCCTGGAAAACAGAAGGAGCAAGATCAGTTAAAAATAATATTAAAGTGAAAGATAAATTTTCATTAAAAAATTCTGCAAAAGACTTGTTAATTACCTCACAATTAAAAGTCGCCTTACTTTCTAACAAGCAAGTAAGCATGGCCAACTATCAAATCAATACTGTTAATCAAATTATTTTTATCTTTGGTATTGCCAAAAGCGAGTCTGAGAAAAGAGAAGTAATTAATGAAGCAAAAATTATTCAGGACGTGAAAAATATTGATGCAAGTATTTTTTTAGTCAGTGAGCTGTCTAAAAACAAAAAATAATTTTAGTATTTAATTGTTTCAGAGGAGTAGGCAGCAATCGAAGCTAGATTCAAAATTTCATGACTAGTGGATCGTAAAGGAGCCACTTCAATTGGTTGTGCCAAACCTGTCAAAAGAGGTCCAATTACCTTACCTTTGCTCAATTCTTTCAGCAACTTAATTGAAATAGCAGCTGCGTGTATTGAGGGCATCAACAAGATATTTGCATTACCTACGACTTCAGAAAAAGAATAGGCGGACTGATATTTTTTATTGAGAGCCACATCTGGCTGCATTTCTCCATCAAATACAAATTCAACTTTTTTTTCTTTTAAGATTTCAACAGCCTTAGAGACTCTTTTAGTTCGATCTGTTTCTGGCTGACCAAAAGTTGAGTGAGATAAAAAAGCAACCTTAGGATCTAGACCTAATAATTTAGCAACTCGAGCAGCTGAAATTGCCATTTCAGCTAGTTGTTCAGATGTGGGATATTCAATCACATTTGTATCCGCTACAATGATAGTTTTTCCTTGCTCAATGAATACGCACAAGCCAAAAACAAGCTCATCTTTTCTAGGCCCTACAGACTGCATTAATTTTTCAACAGTAGCTGCATAGTGTCTGGTATTTCCAGTCACCATAGCATCGGCATCTCCACAAGAAACCATGCAAGATCCCCAAGTAGTTCGATCTGTTTTTACTAACTTGTTACAATCAGCTTCTAAAATACCTTTTCTCTGAAGTTTTTCATATAAAAATTTAACATATTTCTCACTTTTTTCTTTGTCTGCGGAGTTTGAAATTTCAATCTTATAATTTTCATCCAAGCCTATGCTTTTAAAAGTATCTTTTAATTTTTCTTCATTAGCAATTAATACCGGCTCTCCCAATCCACTGTTTTTAAAAGCAACAGCTGCTTTTAAGGTTTCGGGATCCTCTCCTTCTGCAAACACAACTCTTTTCTTTTTATTTTTTATTTTAGAGTTGATTGCTCTCATAAAATTCATCGACTGATCTAGTCTTGCGGCCAATTCATTTTCATATTTATCAAAATCCTTAATAGGCTTTCTTGCTACACCACTATCCATTGCAGCTTTAGCAACTGCCATTGGTATTATGGTTATTAATCTAGGGTCAAAAGTAGATGGAATAATATATTCTCTTCCATACACAGGTCTTTCTCCTCCATAAGCCGCAACTACTTCATCTGGAACATTGTCTCTAGCCAGCTTTGCAATAGCGTTTGCAGCAGCCACCTTCATTTCTTCATTTATTTCTTTAGCTCTAACATCCAATGCTCCTCTAAAAATATAAGGGAATCCAATAAGATTATTCACTTGATTAGGATAGTCAGATCGTCCTGTTGCTATGATAGCATCGTCTCTTACTTCTTTCACTAGCTCTGGTTTGATTTCAGGATCAGGGTTGGCACAAGCAAAAATAATTGGGTTTTTTGCCATAGACTTAACCATTTCTTTAGTAAGAATATTTGGAGCAGATAAACCTAAAAAAACATCAGCACCACTAACAGCTTCTGCTAAAGTTCTATTTTTGGTTTCGATAGCATGCTTTGATTTCCACTGATCCATACCTTCAGTTCTTCCTCTAAAAATGACTCCTTTACGATCTATCATCGTAATGTTTTCATTGGGTACACCGCTATTTTTAAATAACTCTGTGCATGCAATGGCAGAAGCCCCAGCACCATTAACAACAATCTTAACATCTGTGATTGATTTTCCAGAAATATCTAACGCATTAATTAATCCAGCAGTGGTAATAATGGCAGTACCATGTTGGTCATCATGAAAAATTGGAATATCAACCAGTTCTTTTAATTTTTGTTCAATAATAAAACAATCTGGTGCAGCTATATCTTCTAAATTAATTCCACCAAAGGTAACTGCAATTTTAGAAATTACATTAATAATTTCATCGGCATTTTTAGAATCTATTTCGATATCTATAGAATCGATATCTGCAAACCTTTTAAATAAAACAGATTTACCTTCCATTACTGGTTTCGATGCAAGAGCTCCTAAATCGCCTAGTCCTAAGATAGCAGTTCCATTGCTAATAACGGCTACTAAGTTTCCTTTACTGGTATAATCGTAAGCAGTTTCAGGATCTTTTCCTATTTCAACACAAGGAACAGCTACCCCCGGAGAGTAAGCAAGAGCCAAATCTCTTTGGGTTGAGAGGTTTTTTGAAGATATTATCTCTATTTTTCCAGGCTTTCCTTCAATATGAAAATCCAATGCCTCTTTATCTGTATATTTTTGTATTGGGTTCTTAGTTGTCATTAATTTATTGATTGCGTTAATAATGTCTAATTTTATTTGTAGGACGGAATTTAGAACATTAATATTGTAAAACAATATAAATTTTAAAAAAATGAATATTTTATCTTTAGTCGGGTCCTTTGGTTTTCTTACTCTAATTAGTAGGGTTCTTGGCTATTTTCGTGATATTTTGATAGCTATATTTCTTGGTACTAGCTTTCTAGCAGATGCATTTTTTGTTGCATTTAGGTTACCAAACACTTTTAGAAGATTGTTTGCCGAAGGTTCTTTTAACTCGGCTTTTGTTCCGCAATATTCAAAGTTAGATATTAAAAAAAAAGCTTTCGAGTTTGCCAATTCTGTTTTTAATTTACTTATTTTTTTTCTTTTAGTTTTAGTGTGCGTTGCGGAAGTTTTTATGGGTGGAGTTATTTATATAATCTCTCCAGGCTTCATTGAAAATCCCGAAAAGTATAATCTTGCAGTCACACTAAGCAGAATAGCGTTCCCCTTTTTGCTTTTTGTATCTTTGTCTTCTTTTTATTCCGCTATTCTAAATACAAAAGGAAGATTTGCTGTAGCAGCAGCAGCACCCATTATTCTTAACCTATTACTCATCGCCTCAATTTTTTATGCAAAATTTTTTGACAAAGAACTGGTTTATTTTATGGCCTGGGCAGTTACCTTGGCCGGAATACTACAGCTGATCATGCTGGCTATTTATGCAAAAAAATATTTCACACCTAAAATAAGTTTTAATTTTAAGATTTCATCAGAGGTAAAACATTTCTTTAAAAGATTGTTGCCAAGCATCTTTTCTTCTGGGGTTATGCAAATAAACATTCTAGTAGGAACGGTTATAGCTTCATTTCAAACTAGTGCAGTGTCGTATTTGTATTACGCTGATAGAATCTACCAATTGCCTTTGGCAATTACAGGTATTGCAATTGGAACAGTTATACTCCCCTCCCTATCAAAAGAAATTTTTCAAAACAAAGATGGAAAGAATTTTTTTTTACAAAACAGGTCTATAGAGCTTTCTTTATTCTTGTCTGCCCCAGCCACAGTTGGAATTATTATGGCTACAGAACCTATTATTTCCACGCTTTTTGGCTACGGTTCTTTTGATCAAGAAAGTATTCAGCAAACATCAAAAGCTTTATTTGTATTTGGTTTTGGGCTACCTGCATTTTCTTTGTTGAAAATTTACTCAAGTTTTTATTTTGCAAGAGGAAATACCAAGTTTCCATTCTACATATCGGTTTTGACAGTTATTATAAATATTTTAATAAGTATAATTTTATTTAATCGACTAGGCTTTGTATCTATTGCGTTGGGAACAACTGTTTCTTGTTGGTGTGCCATCCTAATTTATCAGTTTTTTCTTTTAACAAATGGAATGCATAAATTTGATAAAACTTTTATAGCAAGAGTTTCAAAAATATTTGTTTGTTCATTTATAATGAGCGCAGTTTTATCTTTCTTGTTGTTTAAGTTCCAATTTGCTTTTGAACATGGGTCTATTCATAAAATATTTTCCTTAACAGTAATCGTTGGTATTTCTGCATTAATCTATTTTCTACTTTCAATATTGTTTAAATCTTTTAGTATTAAAGACTTTAAAGTGAAAAATTATGACACAAAATAAAAGAATTTTATCTGGTATTCAGCCAACAGGGAATCTCCACCTAGGGAATTATTTTGGTGCTATTAATAATTTTGTATTGTTGCAAAAAGAGTACGAGTGTTTTTTTATGTTAGCAAATATGCACGCAATTACAGTGAAACATGAGCCTCAAATTTTAGAAGATAATATTTTAGAAACTACAGCGGCTCTAGTAGCCTCTGGCATTGATCCTAAAAACAATACAATCTTCGTGCAATCCTCCGTTTCAGCTCATGCAGAACTTGCTTGGATTTTTAATTGTATTGCAAGAATTGGTTGGCTTAATCGAATGACCCAATTTAAGGAAAAAGCTGGAAGCAACAAAGAGAAAGCCAGCGTTGGACTTTTTACTTATCCAATCTTAATGGCAGCAGATATTTTGCTTTATAGGGCAACACATGTGCCTGTGGGAGAGGATCAAAAGCAACACTTAGAGCTTTGTAGAGACATAGCAATAAAGTTTAATAATGATTTTAAAGTCAACGATTTTTTTGTAACTCCCGAACCCATTATACCAGAGAACATTTCAAGAGTTATGAGTCTAAGAGATGGAACAAAAAAAATGAGCAAATCCGAAGAATCGGATCTATCAAGAATTAACCTAACAGACGATGCTGATTTAATCTTAAAGAAAATTCAAAAAGGAAAAACAGATAGTGAGGCAATAAGTGAGAGTATTCTCAAAGGCAATACAAGACCCGAAGCAAGAAATTTAATTAGTATTTTTTCCGCGTTGACAGGTAAAAAAATGCAAGATGTAATTAGCAATTGGAATGGAAAGGCCTTTTCAGAATTTAAAAAAGAACTTAGTATGTTACTTGTAGAGAAAATTTGCCCGATTGGAAAAGAAATTATAAAGTTGAAATCGGATCCAGTTTTTCTAAAAAAAATTTTAAAAGACGGAAGTAAAAAAGCCCAAAAAGTTGCGAATACCAATTTAATAGAAATAAAAAAAATTGTAGGATTGGTCTAATGAAAAAAAAATTTTTAATTATTATAGATGAAAGTAATGAGCTAGAAAAGGCTATCTATTTTGCAGCAAACCGAGCTATTCATACTGATGGAAAATTGTCTCTGTTGTATATAGTTGACCCAGCAGTTAATGCACAGTGGTCTAGAATTGAAAATCTTATTGAACAAGAGGCTACCAGTGAGGCCAAAAAATTATGCCGAGTATGGGCACAAAAAATTAAATCTAGATTTGATATTGAAAGTGAGATCATTATTAAAATCGGAGATCGTTGCGAAGAGCTTTTAAAATTAGTTGAAGAAGATAAAAATATTAGGTTTCTTGTTCTAGCCTCTAGCGCCAATAACGAAGAACCAGGACCATTAATCAAAGCTTTGACAGGAAAAAAAATAAAATATCTATCTATACCTATGGTTGTTATCCCGGGCTCTCTAAGCGAAAAAGAGATTGATTTAATTGCATAAACAGAAGTTTGAGTCCTAATAGATCTATGTTAAGGTAACCACATCTAAAATATTTATATGATTACATTAACAGACACACCAAACCCAGAGTCTAAAAAATTTATATTTGATTTTGATATTGTCAAATCTGGATCCAAAGAGATTAAATCAATAGAAGATTGCAAAGAAATTAGGTTTGCAGAAAAATTATTCGAGCAAGTTTCGCCTGAACTTGTCTATATAGATTCAAATTTTGTAACTATAAAAAAAAAATCTTCACAAGATTGGAATGAAATAAAAGAAAATATTTTAAAAATTCTTTCAGAAGAAATAAATGCTGATTTTAAGCCCCTTTCCTTTGAGAAATCTCTTGAATTTAAAGACGAAATCTCTCAAAGAATTGAAGAAGTGCTCAATGAAAAAATCCGCCCAGCGGTTGCTATGGATGGGGGGGACATTCAATTGAAGTCTTACAAAGATGGAGTAGTTGAAGTAATGTTGAAGGGAAGCTGCGCAGGGTGCCCAAGCTCTACTGTTACCTTAAAACAAGGAGTGGAACGAATGATCAAGCACTATGTTCCTGAGGTGAATTCAGTAACCGCAGTAAATGTAGATTAGATTTACATGAGCCGTACATATTTGTCAAAATTGAAAAGAAAGATAAATTTAAGTCTATTAAGACTTAAGGACAATCTTGCTTACCAAAAAAAATTAATTAAAAAAAAAATTAAAAGAGCTTTTGAAAAATTCATTGACTTTATTGATGTCTTCAAAAAATTTAATAATAATATTCTTGGAAAGTCTAATAAGGTTTTAACCGGGCCATTAAAAAAACATTACAATTATAGTTATGCCAAGGGAAGTGTAATCGCTTTTTTAATATTTGCTATCTTATACAAGCCTGATTTTCAAAATTCTACTTTTGCGAAAATTGACAATGATAGAAAAATAATTGAGAATATTTATTTAAAAGAAGACATTTTAGCAATTGATGAAAACCTATATATTACTAATAAAAAACCAGTTAGTAAAAAAAGAAATGAACAGAAACCTTCAGAATATTCAGACAGGCAAATTTTAGGATTTGGAAATAATATCAGTGCAAGAACTATCATAAGTCTTTTTGAAGAGGAAAATTATAACTTAAAAGATATTAGACAGGGAAAGGCAGTAGACCCTGTTTTTTTATCAAAATTACCTACTGGCATTGCAAATATAGACAACATAGGAGATAGAAAGAAACTTTTTATAAAAGTTATTCTGCCCTTAGTTATTTATGAAAATAATAAAATTCTAGAAGATAGAAATTATTTAAATCAGATATCCAGTGAAAAAAGTCTTAGTGAGCAAGAAACAGTCTGGCTAAATAAAAAGCTCAAAGAGTACAAAGTTAAGGCTGGTGATATTGAAGAGCTAAAAAAAAGAATGGACGTTATACCTCCTTCTTTAGCAATTGCGCAGGCTGCATATGAAACAGGATGGGGAACTTCTAGATTTGCGATGGAAGGAAATTCTTTGTATGGAGCCAGAACATGGAAAAAAGGCAAAGGAATAGTACCAAATGACCGAGGGGAAGAGCAAAAATTTGAAGTGTTGAGCTTTAAGATTATCAGAGCATCAATATCTTCCTATAAAAAAAATCTAAATACACATCAAAGCTACAATGAATTTAGGAAAGCTAGAGCAATACAGAGAAAAGAAAAAAACAGAGTTTTTGGTTTAGAGCTATCCCAATATCTAAATAAATATTCAGAAATTGGAGATGTTTATGTTCAGAGGCTAAAAAAAATTATTGAACAAAATTCACTTACAGATTTTGATGAATCGGTACTATCCCAAAAGAAAAAGCCTAATATTGTTTAATTTTTAAGAACATATTGTCTTCCAAACCATCCCCACGTTCCATCACTCAATTTAAGTGTGCAATTTATTTTTCCTCTTCTTGTCTCAAATGGTTTTTTTAAAATAATTTTTATCCAATTTTTTTCTAAAAAAGCAATTTCGCTTGGCCCCCATTGCCCACCCTCATTAGAAAAGCAATTTATTCCTTTCACACTGTTAACGAACTCTATTTCAATAGCAGGAGGATTATTAGAAGTGATAAGTTTGTTCTCTGGTTTATAAAATTTATGTGGCAATGGAACTGTGTTGATAATAAATTTAAATCTATCTATCTTTCCATAAGCTTCATTAATTGGAAATCTTGGAAGCTCGAACAAATCTTCCTCCCGATGTACTACCCCAGAGTGTTGTCCAAATGCCAATTTGTATTTAGAGTTTTTAATTAATTTTTTAATTTTAGTGCTATACTCTCCAAAAGGATAAGAAAAAACTTCTGGAATAAATCTCAATTCTCTTAAGTAATCCTGATGAGATTGCTCTATATCTTGAGCAATATCTTTCTGATTTAGTTTCACAAGATATTCATGGCTGAAGCTATGAGCTCCTATCGTACCAATTTTTGATTGGTGCACTTCTCTTATTTGGTCCCAAGACATGTAGTTAGTATGGCCATCATTGATTTCACGGGTATTTACAAAAAGTATGAAAGGAACATTTTCTTTTTTTAAAATAGGCCAGGCATTTTGGTAAAAAGATTGGAACGCATCGTCTATAGTTATTAAGATTTTCCCCCCCGTGTAGGCTTGCTTATCAATTAAAATACTTTTTAGCTGATCAAAATTAATGAATTCATTTTCAGAATTCTTTATAAGTTCAATCTGTTTCTTAAAGTCATGCACTTTTATATTGGTAGTTGGATATTTATTTTCTTCAAATCTATGGTACATTAAAGTTACAATGCCTTTTTCTTTAATATTTTCTGCAAAAACATTTGATAAATTAAATCCCACAAACATAATGAGAAGATAGGCAATTTTTTTAGTGACTGTTCCTAATTTCATATCAGTAGATTCTACTCTGAATTCTTTAATAATTACATCAAATTTTAGTATTAAAAAAAAAATTATAGTAAAAAAATATTTAAAAAGTGATAACTTTTCTAATGATTTTTATTTAATTTTGAAAAAAAATGCAATTGAACTCCACAAGGCAAAATTATTAATAGTTAATTTAGGACCAGGAAGTTATGCCGGTATAAGAAATATACTGAGCTGCATGAAAGTATTGTCCATGATTAAAAAGATAAAACTTATTGGCATTTCAAACCACCATCTGTGTAAAATAATTGATAAAAAACAAAAAGGATCAAATAGGATGATTTTAAATATAAATAAAAAGTTTTTAGACATAACCAAAAAGAACAAACAGCTCGAAAAAAAGCAATTTGACAGTCTTTTAAGAAAGAAAAAAATTGTTTCTAATTATGAATACAATGGTATTTTTAAGAATAATTTAATTCCCTTTAAATACACACACAAGGAAATTGAATTATTAATCAAACAAAAATTAATTATTGAAAAAAACATAACACCTAATTATTGAAAATTAGCACCATGAAAAATAAAACTTCACCTTTTGCCATCGATCTAGAAAAAAAATGTATAGATAAAGGCTTAAGACTTACAGACCAAAGAAAAATAATTGTTAAGCTCTTAGAGGAAACAATTATGGACACTAAGTTTCATCCAGATGTAGATGAGCTTCATAAACGCGCCATCATAGTAGATAAAAAAATTAGTATTGCGACCGTGTATAGGACTGTAAAATTATTAGAAGAGTCAAATATTATCGATAAGCATGAATTTAAGAAAGGCAGATCGAGATACGAAGCAGTTACAGAAAATCATCATGACCACTTGATTGATATTAACACAGGAGAAATTTTGGAGTTTGTGGACAAGGAGATTGAAATTCTAAAAAAAAAAATTGCTGATAGGCTTGGTTATCAATTGGTAGATCATAGATTAGAGCTATACTGTAAAAAAAAGAAAAAATAATTGTCTAAAAATTTTGTAATAAAAACTTTCGGTTGTCAAATGAATGAATACGATTCCAATCGTATTGCAGATTTACTTTCTACAATTGATTATAAAAGAATTGAAGAGGTCGAGAAAGCAGACTGCTTTATATTTAATACATGCCACATAAGAGAAAAGGCAACCCAAAAAGTTTATTCCGATATAGGTAAAATAAAAAAAATTCTAAGAGACAAGCAATCAAAACCATTATTTGTGTTAGCTGGATGTGTTGCACAGGCCGAATCTTCGATGGTATTTGAAAAAAGTGATTTTGTAGACATAGTTGTCGGACCTCAAGCTTATCATAAGCTTCCAGAGTTAATAAAAAATTATCAAAGCAACAAAACTAAAAGCTTCAACACAAATCTAGATGTTTCGGATAAATTTGATTTTTTAGAAAATTATAAAAATATTTCATCTAAAGTTTCTTCTTTTATCACCATACAAGAAGGATGTGATAAATTTTGTAAATTTTGTGTTGTGCCTTACACAAGAGGTCCAGAATTTTCTCGATGTCCCGACCAAATATATAATGAAGTGCAAGGCCTAGTTGATGGCGGAACAAGAGAAATAATTTTATTAGGTCAAAATGTAAGTGGTTATAAAAATAAAGACACCAATCTTTCTAGATTAATTGAAAAAGTTGCTTCTATAAAAAAATTGGAAAGGATTAGATTTACCACCTCGCACCCAAATGATTTTGACGAAGATCTTATCAATGCATTTAAATACCAAGATAAACTTATGCCACAGCTACATTTACCAGTGCAGTCTGGATCTAATAAAATTTTAGAATCTATGAACAGAAAACACACAAGGGAATTTTATTTAAAATTAATAGATAAATTTAGGGATATTAAAAAAGATATTGAATTTTCCAGCGATTTTATCGTAGGATATCCAGGTGAAACAGAAAAAGATTTTGAGGATACTTTGGATCTTGTAGATAAGGTAAAGTTTTCTAATTCCTACTCATTCGTTTATAGCCAAAGACCAGGGACTCCTGCAGTAGACTTTGATCAAATACCAAAAGAAGTCAGTGCCAATAGACTAGAAATATTACAAAACAAACTGTTTGATTTACAAAGAAAATTTAACGATAGTAAGGTTAATTCAAAAACTAAAGTGTTAGTGGAAAATATTACAAAACAAGGAAATCAGTTTTTTGGTAGAAATGAATACATGCAGCCTGTATTTATAGAAGGTAACAAATGCACTTCAGGACAAATAGAAATTATTGAAGTTAAATCTAGTAATAGACACAATTTATGGGGTACTGTTGATAGCAATTAATGGGTAAGCCAGTTTTATCAAATAACTTTTTGCAAATTTTGGATTCAGGCAATGATGCTGTGAATATCCAGGTTAAAAATAATCATTCTTTAACTAAAATAAGTGGAACCCACGATGAAAATTTTATTTTATTAGAAAAAATATCAAACACTAAGATTAGTCTAAGGGGGAATTTGATTACAATAAAAGGAAAGAAAAAAGACACAAATATTATTACTAGTGTGGTCAATAAGTTATTAAAAAAATCATTAGAAAAAAATTATATTGATGATGAAGATGTTAAGTCTTTATATAACTTTACATCTAAGGATTCTCAAAATGATACCATCGATCTTGAAGAAAAAAATAGTGACAGCAATTATTCTGTCAAGACTCCAAAGAAAACTGTTTATGCAAGAACCGAAAAACAAAAAACATATTTAGAAATTTTAAAAAACAATAACATTATTTATGCAATCGGACCTGCTGGTACAGGAAAAACTTTTTTACCTGTAGCAGTGGCTGTCCACAAGTTAATTTCAGGCGAGGTAAATAAAATAATTTTATCAAGGCCAGCCGTAGAGGCTGGGGAAAATTTGGGTTTTTTACCAGGAGATTTAAAAGAAAAAATTGATCCTTATTTAATTCCTTTGTACGATTCCTTAAGTGAGCTTCTTGGACATGATAAAATGAATAAAAAAATAGAAGATGGATCAATCGAAATCGCCCCACTGGCTTTTATGCGCGGGCGAACCTTGAAAGATTCATATGTTATTTTGGATGAAGCGCAAAATGCTACAGAAACTCAGATTAAAATGTTTCTAACAAGGCTAGGAAAAAATACCACCATGGTTGTTAATGGCGATCCTACACAAATTGATTTACCGAATTCAAAAATATCTGGATTAATGAATTCTGCTAACGTTCTAAGCAATATCGATGAAATTAAAATTGTTACATTTGATGCATTAGATGTGCAAAGACATCCATTGGTTTCAAAAATAATTGAAGCTTATAAAAAAAATTCTTTAGATGTTTAAAGTCAACATTATTGTAGAAGATTCTAAGTGGAGGAAAGAAATTCCCGCAATTGAAAAAATGTTAAAAAAAAATGTTAAAAAAATTTATTCTTCTATTGATAGAACAAGCCAAAAAAAAAATTTAGAAATATCAGTGCTATTAACTAATAAGACTAAAATGAAAAAACTAAATAAAGACTTCAGAAAAACCTTAAAAGATACAGATGTGCTATCTTTTCCACACCATGAAAAAAACTTCTTCTTAAAAAGAAAATTACCTACAATGAATAACATTTATCTTGGAGATTTGGCTTTTTCATATGATTACATAAAAAAACAAAAAACTAATTTTGTAGAGTACGTTAATAAAATATTTATTCATGGATGTTTGCACCTAGTTGGATACGAACATGATAATTTAAAAAATTACAAAGAGATGTACTCTTTGGAAAGAAAACTTTTAGGTATTGTATGACCCAAACTAAACAAGATAGTTTTATCAAAAAATTAAAAAAAACCTTGGGCTTTTCTGAACAAAACAATTTAAGAGAAAGTATTCAAGACGCAATTGACGAGAATTCTGGGGCTGGAAATAGAAGTTCTGGTCTATCGAATAAAGAAAAAACAATTCTTGAAAATATACTAACTATCAATAAGTTAAAAGCAGCTGACATAATGATACCAAGAGCTGAAATTGTTAGTGCAAGTTATGATTCTGACTTTAATGCTCTAATTAAAATTATTAACACCGAATCTCATTCTAGAATTCCAATTTTTAGAAAAGATCTAGATGATGTGATGGGAATGGTACACGTAAAAGATCTCATCAATTTTACCAACCAACGTTCACAAGCTGATTTTAATTTGCAGAAAATTATGAGAGATGTTTTGTTTGTACCACCTTCAATGCCTATCTTGAATGTTTTATTAAAAATGCAATCTACAAAGCTACATATGGCATTGGTAATAGATGAGCATGGTGGAACAGATGGGTTATTGACGATTGAAGACTTAGTAGAAGAAATTGTTGGAGAGATTCAAGATGAGCATGATCATGATGACGTTACAGAATTCAAAAAAATTAATGAAAGCACTTTTATTGCCAATGCAACAATGGAATTAGATGAATTTGAAAAAATGACTAATATTAAATTTGGAATTGAAAACATAGAAACGCTTGGTGGTTATATTTTCTCTATTGTAAACAGAGTTCCACAAAAGGGAGAAATTATAAAAGATATTCCCAATTATACTTTTGAAATTATAGATGCCGATCCTAGAAAAATTAAAGTTCTTAAGATTACAAAATCTTAAAAATGAAAAATTTTCTTTTTAAGAAAAATAAATATTTAGTATCTTTTTCTTTAGGTAGTATTCTTTCGTTAATCCTTCCCCCTTACAGCTATACTGCATTAGGGTTTTTGATTTTTCCCACATTATTATATTTATTATTTGTAAATAAAGACCAAACGAGAAAATCAATTTTTTATATTGGATTTTTATTTGGTTATGGTTATTTTTTGTTTAGTTTATACTGGATTACATATTCCCTAAACTTTGATGATAACTTAGCTATTTTAAAACCATTAACGCTAGTGGTTTTGCCATCAGTAGTCGCTGTTTTTTATGGGCTAGCAAGCATGTTAATTAAGAAAATCATTTCAAATAATTTTTATTTTATTGTTGTTTTTTCAGTTGCGCTTTCAACATTAGATTTTTTGAGGGGTAATTTTTTTTTTGATTTTCCTTGGAATTTATTTGCATATACTTGGAGTTGGTCGTTAGAGAGCCTTCAAGTACTAGGTTTTGTCGGAACCTATTCTTTAAATTTATTTACAATATTTATTTTTTGTCTTCCATACCTTGCGCTAAAACATTTTCATTACAAAAAACTATTCATAATTGTCTCGTCTATAGTTTTTACACTTTGTGCAAACTTTTTTTTTGGCCAAAGCACAATTAATAATAATAACTTAAAAAAAATTCCAAATTTTAAGGTGGTGTTGCTTCAACCAAACCAAAATATAATAGATTTAACCTTAGCCAATAATGAAGAGCAGTATGTCAATCGGTTAATTAATATTAGTAAACCAAAAATGTATAAAGATACCCAAGCGCTATTTGTTTGGCCCGAGGGAGTTTTGTCTAAGCTCGATAATTCTAAAAATTATAAAAAACTTTTTTATGATAATTTTTCTAACAATCATAACATCGTACTGGGCTCTATTCGTTACGAAGGAAATAGGTTTTATAATAGTCTTGTACTGCTTAATAATCAGGCTGAAATACTTTCAAGTTATGACAAAATAAATTTAGTTCCTTTTGGCGAGGTTATTCCCTTTTATAACTTGCTTGAAAAAATAAATCTTAAAAAAATTACATTTGGGTATGGCTCTTTTTCCAAAGGAGAAAAAAGAAACCCAGTCACATTAAATATTAATAGTATTAAATTTTTACCTTTGATTTGTTATGAAATTATATTTTCTGGATCAATTGATATTGAAAAAAAGGAGTACGATTTTATTTTAAATATTTCGGAAGATGGTTGGTTCAATCGTTCGATTGGTACTATTCAGCACTTTGTTCACTCCAAATATAGAGCCATAGAGCAAGGTAAACAGGTAGTCAGATCAACCAATCAAGGCCTAACTAGTAGTATAATGCCCAATGGTAGATTAGCTAAAACTACTGATTTTTCCAATCAATCAAGTATTGCTGTGGATATTTACAAGTTAAATAAAAAAACACTGTTTAGTGAGCTTGAAAATGTTATTTTTTATTTACTTACTTTTGTTAGTTGTGTATTCATTTTTCTTTTTAGAAAAACCAATGAATAAAAATTATATATTTACAAGTGAATCGGTTTCAGAAGGTCATCCAGACAAAGTATGTGACATTACTTCAGATACTATTTTAGATCTATATCTCTCAGAGTTTAACGAAAGTAGAGTCGCCTGTGAAACGCTTGCAACTACTAATAAGATTATCCTTTCAGGAGAAATTAGAGGTCCAAAAATTGACCCCCAGGTTATCGAGCAAGCTGTAAGAGAGCAGATAAAAAATATAGGATACGAGCAAAAAAACTTTCATTGGAAAAACTTTGAATTTTTTAATTATTTGCATGAGCAGTCAGCAGATATTGCCCAAGGTGTAGATTCTAGCGGAAATGAAAAAGATGAGGGAGCTGGAGATCAGGGAATCATGTTTGGATACGCATGTAATGAGACGGAAGAATTAATGCCAGCACCAATTACCTATTCTCATAAAATTTTAAAAGAAATGGCTATCGCAAGAAAAAGTGGTGATTTAAAATTATTAGGTCCAGATTCAAAAAGTCAAATTTCAGTTGTTTATGAAAACAGTAAGCCCGTAGGTGTGAGCTCAGTAGTAATTTCTTCACAACACGATGAATCGATTGGTCAGAATGAAGTAAAAGAAATGATCAGGCCTTATGTAAAAAAAATTCTTCCAAAGGATTGGTCTTGTCCAGAAGATCAGTTTTATGTCAACCCAACTGGAAAGTTTGTCATTGGTGGACCGGATGGTGATACGGGATTAACAGGTAGAAAAATTATAGTTGATACGTATGGTGGAGCAGCATTGCATGGTGGTGGAGCATTTTCAGGAAAAGATCCTAGCAAAGTAGATCGATCTGCAGCGTACGCAGCTAGATATTTGGCAAAGAATATAGTTGCATCAGGAATCGTAGATAAAGCAGTGATCCAATTGTCGTATGCAATTGGAGTTTCTCAACCACTTTCTATTTATTTAGATATTTTTCAAGAAGATCAAAAATTAGTAGATCAAATTACAAAAGTTATCCAAGATAATTTTGATTTAAGCCCAAGAGGAATAAGAAATAAATTAGAATTAAATAAACCAATTTATAAAAAAACAGCAGCATACGGACACTTTGGAAGAGCTCCAGAAGCAGATGGTTCGTTTAGCTGGGAAAAAATAGATATGGTAAATGTTTTCAAAAAAGAAGTGTAGTGATTAAAAAAAAAATATTCTTTGGACGAATTCAGTCTCGTAAAATTTCGTTAGAAAAAAAAAAATTCTAGACGAAAATCTTAAAAATTTTCAATTTAATTTAAAAAAAATAAAAAAAACCACTCCCAATATCCTAGAAATAGGATTTGGCATGGGGCATAATTTGATTGAATTATCAAAAAATAATTTAAATAGTCGAATTATTGGCATAGAGCCTTTCCTCAATGGAGTAGTCAGTGTTATCTATAGCTGTGTTAAACAAAACATAGACAACATCTTAGTTTATCCCGATCCTGTAGAAAAATTTTTAGAAAAGTATAAAAAAATTTACTTTAAAGAAATTTTTATTTTATTCCCCGATCCTTGGCATAAAAAAAAACATCACAAGCGTAGACTTGTTCAGCTGCCTTTTTTAAAGAATATTGTAAAAAGACTAGATAAAAATGGGAAGCTATATTTTGCAACAGACAATCAGGATTATTTTGAATCTGTTCAGGACTGTTTGGACAGTAAGGATTTTAAAAAAATCCCAATTGTTCACAAAAAAATAGACGTAAAACACCTTGGCCAAACAAAATACTTTTTAAGAGCCAAAAAGTTAGGAAATAAGGTTAATTTTTTAGTTATTGTAAAATCTTAAATATTGGAGTAATTTCCAGGAAAATTAACAAATTAAGAAACGGGCTTAGGCCCTTTTTTTTTACTAAAAATCAAAATGCTAAATAACCGAATTGATAGTACTGAATTAATTAGAATAGCCGATGCTGTTGCTGATGAGAAATCTATAAGCAAAGACTTGGTTTTAACCTCTATGGAAAGTGCCATAGAAAAAGCTGCTAAAACTAGATATGGAAATGAAAACGAAATTTACGTTGTAATAGATAGAGCTACGGGAAAAATTGAGCTTGGAAGAAAATTAAAAGTAGTTGAAAAAGTCATGAATACCCACTCTGAAATAGGGTTAGAGGAAGCGCTTGAAAAAAATAGTGAGGCTAAAATTGATGATATAGTTAATGAAGAATTGCCACCAGTAGATTTTGGACGAATAGCTGCGCAAACTGCAAAACAAGTTATATCACATCAGATTAGAGACGCTGAGAGAGATAGGCAGTTTGAAGAATTTAAAGATAAAGTAGGAGAGATTTTAAGTGGCATAGTTAAAAGATCCGAATACGGCAATGTAATTGTAGATTTGCAAAAATCAGAAGCAATCATAAGAAGAGAAGAGCTTATTCCAAGAGAAAATTTAAAAAATGGAGATAGAATTAAAGCATACTGCTACGATGTAAGAAGAGAGAGTAAAGGACCACAAATATTTTTATCTAGAGCGCATCCGCAATTTTTAGCAAAATTATTTCATCAAGAAGTTCCAGAAATTTATGAAGGTACAATTGGAATTAAATCAGTTGCTAGAGATCCAGGTAGTAGAGCCAAAATATGCGTTCAATCAAAAGATAGTTCGATAGATCCAGTTGGTGCCTGCGTTGGTATGAGAGGTAGTAGGGTTCAAGCTATCGTTAATGAATTGCAAGGAGAAAAAATTGACATTATAAATTGGACGGAAGACGCATCTTCTTTAGTTAAGAGCGCTTTATCTCCAGCTGAAGTTATGAAAGTTATCATTGCGGAAGATGATAGAAGAATTGAAGTAGTTATTGATGAAGACAATCTAAGTAAAGCAATTGGAAGACGTGGTCAAAATGTTCGACTGGCATCTAAGCTATTAGATTATGAGATTGATATACTTACAGATAAGGAAGAATCAGAGAAAAGACAGACTGAATTTAAAGACAACACTGAAAAATTAGTTAAGAGTTTAGAAATAGATACAACTATGGCTCAACTTCTTGTGGCTGAAGGATTTCCGACAATTAATGCAATCGCAAATGCAAGTTTGCCTGAGTTTTTAAAAATTGAAGGTTTTGATGAAGAGACTTCGACAGAGCTTCAAAATAGAGCAAAAGAATTCATTCAAGAAGAAGCTGAGGAAGTATCTAAAAAAGTAAAAGAATTGGGTATAGAAGATGATTTGGCTACCCATAAAGGCCTTAGTCTTGGAATGCTTTTAATTCTAGGTGAGGATAACATTAAAACTCTAAAAGATTTTGCAGAATTGGCTACGGATGAGTTAATCGGTGGATATGATGAAATCAAAGGTAAAAGAGAAAAATTTGATGGTATACTTGAGGAGTTTGATATTTCTAGAAAAGATGCTGATGACTTGATTATGAGAGCTAGAAAAAAAGTTTTTGACATTTAATGAATACCAAGGTGAATAAAAATGAGCACGAAAGAAAAGAAAAAAAAATTAACTCTAAAAAATTTTACTGGTAATGCGCCCAGTTCGGTAAATAAAAAACAAGCACAAAAAACATCTGCTATTTTTGGAAAAAAAGAAGAACCAAAAGTTCCCAATCCTGTAATCGAGAAAGCGGATAGTACAACTACTCCTGAGAGTAAACCTTCACCAGCAACCAAAACTGCAAAGAGCCCTGAAAAGCCTAAGTCAGCTAAAGAGTGGGCAAAAATAAAAATTCAAGAAGAGCTATCTAAAAAAGCCGATAAAAAAGCAGCTGGGAAAAAAAGAGATTATCGTTTAACAGTCACCAAAGCACTATCAGAAGAAGAAGAGGTTCAGGTCAGAAGTCTTGCGGCAGTGAAAAGATCCAGAGAAAAACTTTTTAAAAAACAAAGCGATCAAGATACAGACGGGCAAAAAGTAATCAGACAAGTTAAAATTCCAAAAGTTATTACCATTCAAGAATTGGCTAATAGAATGGCAGAAAGAGCCAATGCAGTTATCAAATACCTATTAACTAAAAATGTAAAAGTTACTATTAATCATACGATTGACCAAGACACAGCAGAATTTATTGTAAAAGAATTTGGACACGAAATTCTTATAGAAGAAGAGCCAGATCAGTTATTGAAAGATATTCTATCTAAGGATAAAGACTTAGAAAATGCAGTTTCTAGACCACCAGTTGTCACTGTAATGGGGCACGTTGATCATGGAAAAACATCTCTTCTAGATTCTTTAAGAGATGCAAGTGTCGTGAATTCGGAGCATGGGGGTATTACTCAGCACATAGGAGCTTACCAAGTAAATGTGAATGATAAAAGTTTGATTACATTTATAGATACTCCTGGACATGCTGCATTTACAGAAATGAGAGCTAGAGGATCCAAGATTACAGATATTGTTATTTTAGTAGTTGCGGCCAATGATGGAATTAAACCTCAAACGATAGAGGCTATTCAGCATGCTAAAGCGGCACAAGTGCCTATTATTGTTGCTATTAATAAATGTGATTTACAAGGTGCAGATCCCACAAAGGTTAGAAACCAACTTTTAGAACATGAACTGATAGTTGAAGAAATGGGAGGAGATGTTTTGAGCGTAGAAATATCCGCATTAAAAAAAACTAATTTAGATAAATTAAAAGAGTTAATTTTATTGCAATCAGAAATTTTAGATATGAAAGCAGACCCTTCTATTGCCGCTGCAGGAGTTGTAGTTGAATCAAGACTAGATAAAGGAAGAGGCCCAGTTTCTACAGTTTTAATTGTCAAAGGTACTTTAAAAAAAGGAGATTTGTTCGTTAGTGGTGCTTCTAATGGAAAAGTAAGAGCTATTTATAATTACAAAGGAGATTTAATTAATGAAGCAGGTCCGTCCACGCCGGTAGAGATTGTAGGTTTTCAGGGAGCCCCCAACGCAGGAGATGATTTTGTTGTTGTAGAAAATGATTCTAAGGTTGAAGAAATTGTAGAGTATAGACAACAAGAGATTAAAAACAAAAAACTAGCAGGTAACAAAAAAACTGATATTTTTGGAGAGTCTGATCCAGAAGAAGAATATAATATTATTTTAAAAACAGACGTTAACGGATCTCTAGAAGCCTTAGCTAATGCAATTGAAAAAATTAAAATTGAAAACACTAAGACAAAAATTATTTTATCAGCTGTTGGACCTATCACAGAAACAGATGTCACTTTAGCAAAAGCTTCGAATGCTATTTTATTAGGATTTAATATTAGACCAAATAAGGAAGCAAAAGATTTAGCTAGAAGTTATAAATTAGAAATACTTTACTTTAATATAATTTATGAAGCATTAGATCATATAACCAAAAAAATATCTGGCTTGTTAGCTCCAGAGACAGAAGAACAAGGCCAAGGAACTTGCGAAGTATTAGAAGTATTCAGCGTTTCGAAAGCTGGTAAAGTTGCTGGTGTTAAAGTTACAGAGGGTGAAATAAAAAATAATTCAGAGTTAAGACTGCTTCGAGATGGTGCGGTTGTTTATACAGGTAAAGTGAACAGTCTTTTTAGAGAAAAGAATGAAGCAAAAGAAGTAAAAGCAGGCTTGGAATGCGGTGTTTCTATTAAAGATTTCAATGATATTAAAAAAGGAGATGTGATCGAATTCTTTAAGACAATCACAATTGAAAGAGAAATTTAATGGATTATGAGAATACTTCAAAACCATTAACTCAAAGACAATTAAAAGCAGGCGAAAATTTAAAAAAAATTATAGCCAATATTTTCATTAAAGATCAAATAGTTCTTCCCGACATTTCAACAAGAAATATTACCATTACAGAAGTTAGGGTCAGTCCAGATTTAAGACACGCTATAGTTTATTTTATTCCTCTTTCTGGAGATAAATCAGAGATTGCTTTTAAAACTTTAAACCAATTTTCATACGAAGTTAAAAAAAGAGTAAAGAGTTCTTGGTCAGCAAAATTTTTACCGGATTTAAGGTTTGTTCTTGATAAATCATTTGATTATGCTGAAAATATTGAAAAATTAATTTCTACTAATCTAGAACCAAAATGAATGGTTGGATTAATATTTACAAGCCTAAAGGCTACACTTCAACTTATTGTTTAAATGTTCTCAAATCAAAATTTAAGTTAAAAAAGATTGGCCACGCTGGAACACTGGATCCATTAGCAGAAGGAGTTCTGCCAATAGCCATTGGTGAGGCGACGAAGTCTATTCCTTATCTAGCGGAAGCAAAAAAAAATTATTTGTTTGAAGTTTTTTGGGGCGAAGAAACAAACACACTAGATTCTGAGGGAGTGACTACTAATGTATCTAAAATTATTCCTTCTCTAAAAGAAATTAACAAAGTACTGCATTTATTTATTGGACAGATTGATCAAGTCCCTCCAAAATTTTCAGCTAAAAAAATTAATGGCAAAAGATGTTATGACTTAGCAAGAAATAATGAGGAATTTGAGCTAAAGCCACAAAAAGTAACTATTTTTAATTTGAGAGTTGTCTCTCATCATGAAAACAAAACATCGTTCTTGGTTAGTTGTGGATCTGGAACTTATGTGAGAAGCTTAGCCAGAGATTTGGCTTATGCTTTAAATACTTTTGGTTATGCGTCTAAAATTTTAAGAAGCAGATATAGTCATTTCACAAAAAAAAATACACTGACCATGGATTTTTTAGTAAAAAACGTTGAAAAAGAGGACTTTTATAAATACTTGCTTGATATTCGAAAGGTTTTAATACATATACCATCCATAAAATTAGAAAATGAAAGAATAAAGCTTATTAAAAACGGAATGAAAGTAAGCATGTTGGAAGAGTTTGGAGAAGTAAATATTAAGAGTTTAATTGCCCAAAATCAAAGCCAGGTACTCGCATTCGGAGAATTAAAGTCTGGATTTTTTTATCCCAAAAGAATTTTAAATATATAAAGAATTATGCCAAAGAAAAAAATTGAAAAAAAAGAAGTGATTGCATCATTGCAAAAACACAAAACCGACGTCGGTTCATCAGAAGTTCAAATCGGTATTTTAACTGAGAGAGTTAAATACCTATCAGAGCACTTTGCTAAAAACAAAAAAGATAAACACTCAAACACAGGATTAAGCAGAATAATTACTCGAAGAAAAAAATTACTAGAATATTTGAGCAAAAAAGAGCCATCTATTTATAAGAAAGTCTTAGAGCAGTTAGGTTTGCGTAAATAGAAACTTATGTTCAACATCACAAAAAAAGAAATTACTTGGGGCGATAAAAAATTAACACTAGAAACAGGTAGAGTAGCTCGTCAAGCTGACGGAGCGGTTATGCTTACTTGTGGAGAGACGGTTATCTTGGCAACTGCAGTTGCAGCAAAACAAGCAAAGCCAGATATGGATTTTTTTCCCTTAACAGTTAATTATCAAGAAAAATACTATGCAGCTGGAAAAATTCCAGGTGGCTATTTCAAAAGAGAAGCTAGACCTACAGAAGCTGAAACATTAATTTCAAGATTAATTGATAGACCAATTAGACCTTTATTTCCCAGCTCATTCAGAAATGAAACTCAGGTGCTACCTACAGTAATATCTTATGATAAAGAAAATGATCCAGAAGCATTAGCATTAATTGCAAGCTCTGCAGCTTTAGCTATTTCAGGAATTCCTTTTATGGGACCTGTAGCTGCTGCAAAAGTAGGAATGATCGATGGAGAGCTTGTTTTAAACCCAACCAAAGAGCAAATTAAAGATTCACAGTTAGAACTAATTGTTGCTGGTACGGAAGATGCTGTATTGATGGTTGAATCAGAAGCTTCAGGCCTATCAGAAAAACAAATGTTAGATGCGGTTAAATTTGGTCATGACAAAGCTAAAGAAGTCATTAATTTAATTAAAGATTTTGCAAAAGAGGCAGGTAAAGAAAGATGGAAAATAGAAGAGAAAGATTACTCTGAGCTTAAAGGCAAAATTTCTTCTGCCGTAGCAGATGATTTGCAAAAAGCTTTCGATGAATCGGACAAGCAAATTAGAACTGGTTTAATTGCTGCAGCTAAAGATAAAGTAACAGCTATGTTTGAGGGCGATGAGACTTATTCTAAAGTTGAAATCGGAGACCAATTCAAAAGTGTTGAGAAAAAAATTGTACGAACACAAATCTTAAAAGATTCAAAAAGAATTGATAGAAGAAAACTAAACGAAGTTCGAGATATTAAATGTGAAGTGGGTGTTTTACCCAAAGTGCATGGTTCTTCATTATTTACAAGAGGAGAAACGCAGGCTTTAGTTGTGGCTACTCTAGGAACTTCAGATGATGAGCAAAGATTAGAAACTTTAGATGGAGCTGAGCGATCAAGATTTATGCTTCATTATAACTTCCCACCTTACTCTGTTGGAGAGGTTGGACGTATTGGAACTGGAAGAAGAGAAATTGGTCATGGTAAATTAGCATGGAGAGCAATTAATTCTTCACTTCCTTCCAAAGAAGAATTTCCTTACACATTTAGAATTGTGTCTGAGATTACAGAATCAAATGGTTCGTCTTCTATGGCAACCGTATGTGGAGCATCGCTTGCACTTATGGATGCGGGTGTACCGATTAAAACACCAATTGCTGGTATTGCAATGGGACTTATTAAAGAGGGTGATGACTATTCAATTCTTAGTGATATTTTGGGAGATGAAGATCATCTTGGAGATATGGACTTTAAAGTAGCAGGAACTAAAGATGGAATTACTTCTCTTCAAATGGATATCAAGATTACAGGAATCACATTTGATATTATGGAGAAAGCTTTAGATCAAGCTAAAGAAGGAAGAATTCATATTTTAGGTGAAATGGCAAAAGCTTTAACGGAGTCTAGAAAAGAGCTTTCTAAAAACACCCCTAAGATGGAAAGAATTCAAGTAGACAAAAAAGATATCGCAGCAGTGATTGGAAAAGGTGGAGCTACGATTAGAGAAATTGTAGAACTTTCAGGTGCTAAATTAGATATCAATGATGATGGTATGGTTACTATTGCAGCTGCTGACGAAGAATCTAGAATGAAGGCAGTGCAAATGGTTAAAGATATTGTTGCCAAACCAGAAATGGGAAAAATCTATAAAGGTAAAGTGGTAAAAATTATGGAATTTGGTGCATTTGTTAATTTCTTAGGAAAACAAGATGGACTAGTTCATATATCTCAGCTTGCAGCTAAGAGAGTAGAAAATGTCTCTGACGTTGTTAAAGAAGGCGATGAAGTTTCTGTAAAAGTAGTAGGGTTTGACCGAGGAAAAGTTAAACTTTCTATGAAAGAAATAACAGAAGATACAAAGTCAGACTAGGGCACCTGGCAACAGAACGCCCCTGAAAGTTGGATAACCCTTTATTCCGAACAAAAATCTAAAAGTTATTAACTATGTACTAGATTACAAAAACAGCTTTATATCAAACTAGGGATTAATAGTATTTTAAAGGGTAAAGAAACTCAAACAAGTGTGAACATCTGGATCCATCTTGTTAGGTATTCTTTTAAAGTCAATGTGTGTTCCTATTTCAGCACTATTCCAGTGCGCTTTTTTATGTAGAATTCTTTTTAATAATCTTAGATCTAAATCACAGTATAAGTGCCTACTATTTTCGCTGCCTTTTACTATCTGAATATTTTCATTTTCTATTTTCAAATAAACATTAGACTTTAATTCAATATTAAATTTCTTCACTTTATCAATAAATTTGTTTGATGCTAAAATTATTTCATCCTTTAATTTAGAAACATTAGGCATTTCATCATTTTCATATTCATATTTTTTATCTTTCAAAGATAGAATATATTCCTTCATATCATTGGTATCTAATTTCTCATACTTTTCCAATTGCTTTTGATTCTTGATATCATATGATTGATTTTCTCTTAAACAAAATACTTTAGTATCAAATTTCAAATTTTCATTAAGATACTCTGCACACTCGTCCGCAGTTGTGGTTCCTAAGTATTCATTCTTATAATAATTTTTACCACCAATAATATACGATCCTGCGAATGGCAATACTGATCTAGGTTGAAGAATTGGAATAATGCTGCACAACTGATTAAAGTTTCTTTTTAAGATTCTTTTATTTTCACTTATTTTTTCTTCGGTAGTTAAATTATCAAAACAAGAAGGATATGGTCCAGCAGCATTATAATTTAACATTGCTAAATCTATACTTTTAAATTTATTTTTTAAAAAATTACATGCTTCTTCATCTGGTTGGTTATCATTAAAATTGACAGCAGTTACACCATCATTTTCTAACACTAAAGCACTATCAATTAAGTTGCCTAATAGTGATTCTTCATAAATATGCTTTGTAAACGGCTTGTATAAAGTTAATTTAAATTCTTTAAATTCTATTGTTTAGTTATTTTTTATTTCTATAAAGTTACTATAACCCTTGTTGATTAGATTTTTTTTTAAAAAATTTGGTCCTTCATCTAAGATAATTAGAGGAATATTTTTTGGAAAGTCAAAATTTCGTTCATCATAATGATCTGGATGAATATGACTAACATAAATTCCATCTACATCTTGGATATCAGATAATTTAGTATTTAGCGGTGGATAATGATACCAGCAGTCTTCAAACACACCATCTATGATCCAAGGATCATTTAAAATTCTAGTTCCTTTTGAACCTGTGAATATACCACCAGCATTACCAATAAACTTAAAATTCATTATTTATTTATATTATACAAAAGTTGAAAAAAAAATATTAATATTAATTCATATAAAAAAACCTCTTTCAGAAGATTAGTTAATATTACCTAGATTTATCAGATGTATACTTATTAGAGATATTTAATCAATTAAATCGAGATAGAAATGAACTAAAGAATCTAATTAAAAAGTCATTACAAAAAAAGGAATAGATTAACTATGTACCCTACTATGCACCTTTTAAAAAAATCATATATTATTATGTTATGTATTGATTTGGGACGGACAACAGAACACCTTTTATTATTTAATAAATTTAAACTAAATTTCTGGTTTAAAGATTAAACATAACCCATTACTACAAAATCTTTTTTGAGTTGAGGTTGGTCCATCATCAAATACATGGCCATGATGCACACCGCAATTAGCGCAGTAATACTCAATTCTTTTCATTCCGTAAGAATAATCAATGGTAGTTTTAAAAGCACCAGGTAAAGATTCAGAAAAAGACGGCCAACCAGTCCCACTATCAAATTTAGCGTCTGATGAAAAAAGCTTTGCATCACAATTGGCACAATGAAAGAACCCTTTTCTTTTCTCAAAATTTAATGGACTTGAAAATGGTTTTTCGGTTGCCTGATCAAGCATAATTTTTTTTTGTTCTTCTGTAAGATTTGGATTAATAATTTTTTTAGCAGCAGAATGTGCCAAATTATAAGGTAACAAAATTGCTGATAGATAAGAAAATCCTAATAATTTTAAAAAAGATCTTCTAATATTTTTCACAATTTCAAATTAGGAAGTAAAATTTTTAGGGTCTGGCATACCAACTTTATTGTATCCAGCATCTACATAGTGAATTTCACCCGTTACACCACCTGATAGATCGCTTACTAGGTACAACGCAGAATTTCCGACATCATGTATATCTACGTTTCTTTTTAACAAAGAGTGATCTGCATTCCATTTATATAAGAATTTAGCATCTCCTATAGCAGAAGCTGCTAATGTTTTGATAGGACCTGCACTAATAGCATTTACTCTAATTCCTTTTCCACCAAGGTCTCTTGCTAAATATTTGGTACTCGCTTCTAATGCAGACTTGCAAACTCCCATGACATTATAATTTGGAATAACTTTAGTAGACTCGTACGTTAAGGTCAGCATGCTTCCACCTTCATTCATAATAGGAGCTGCTTCTTTAGCAATTTCTGTGAAAGAAAAACATGAGATTAGCATACTCTTTAAAAAATTTTCTCTAGAAGTATCTAGGTATTCACCACTAAGTTCTGACTTATCTGAAAAAGCAACGGCATGGATAACAAAGTCTATGCTACCCCACTCTTTTTTAATATCCGAAAAAGTTTTAATAATTTGTTCTTTATTCTCTACATTGCAATCTAAAGTAAATTTAGATCCTAAAGATTCTGCAAGTGGAATAACTCTTTTTTTAAGCGCGTCACCAACATAAGTAAAAGCTAATTCTGCACCATGTTCAGATAATTTTTGTGCAATCCCCCATGCAATCGAACGATCGTTTGCAACTCCCATAATCAAGCCTTTTTTATTTTCTAATAATTTCATGATGATAATTTCTCAAATACTAGTGCCGCATTTGTTCCCCCGAAGCCAAAGCTGTTAGACATAACAGCATTAAGTTCTAAATTTTTTTGAACTTCTGTGACGATAGGGAATTTTTTTGTTTCTTCATCCATCTCTCCAATATTGGCAGAGGCTGCAATAAATTTATTCTTCATCATAATTAAACAATAAATAGCTTCATGAACTGAAGCTGCTCCTAGAGGATGACCAGATAAAGATTTTGTTGAACTAATTTTAGGAATCTTATCTTTAAACACTTCAGCAACAGATCTTAACTCCGTAACATCTCCCACGGGAGTAGAAGTGCCATGCGTATTGATATAATCTATTTTATTTTTAGTAGTACTTAGCGCCATGTTCATACATCGAACAGCACCCTCACCAGAAGGGGCTACCATATCATACCCATCTGAGGTTGCTCCATATCCTGTTAATTCAGCGTAAATTTTTGCCCCTCTCGCTTTGGCATGTTCTAATTCTTCCAAAACTAATACACCACCTCCCCCCGCAATCACAAAACCATCTCTTGTTTTGTCATAAGCTCTAGATGCTTTTTCAGGAGTGTCATTGTATTTTGAAGATAATGCAGTCATCGCGTCAAACATGGCAGTCATGGCCCAATGTAATTCCTCACTACCACCAGCAAACATAATTTTTTGTTTACCATATTGAATTAATTCCATAGCATTTCCAATGGCATGACCACTAGTAGCGCAGGCTGAACTTATCGTATAGTTGGTTCCCTTGATTTTAAAAGGAACGGCTAAAGTAGCTGATGCAGTACTTGCCATAGTTCTTGGGACAATAAATGGACCCATTAATTTTGGTGTTTTGGCTCTAGTTTTATCTACTGACAGAACGACATTTTCAATAGAGGGCCCACCTGAACCCATAATAATACCTGTGTTAATATTACTAACTTCTTTGTCTTCTAAGCCTGAGTCTTTAATAGCTTCCTGCATGGCTATATAGTTGTATGCAGAACCAGCACCCATAAATCGAATTGTCTTTCTATCTATATGATCTTCTAACTTTATGTTTGGCTTCCCATGAATATGACTTTTTAAATTGTACTCTTTGTACTCTTCGCAGAATGAAATGCCCGATTTTCCATTCAAGAGAGATTGGTAAACCTCTTCTTGATTATTTCCTAAGCAAGAAACTATTCCTAGTCCCGATATAACTACCCTTTTCACTACTGCCCTCCTTTAAATAATCCTACTTTTAAATTTTTAGCTTTATATATTTCTTTATTATCAGCCAAAAGTACACCATCTGCAAGACCAACAGAAGTCTCACCTTTTTTCATAATTTTTTTCATATGAATTATGTATTTTGCCAAAGTAATTTTTTGGGTTACCTCTCCAGTAAATTTTACTTCTGCTACTCCTAAGGCCCTGCCTTTTCCAGGATTTCCATCCCAACCCAAGAAAAACCCAACCAGTTGCCACATGGCATCTAAACCTAAACATCCAGGCATAACAGGATCATTTATAAAATGACAATCAAAAAACCATAAGTCTTTTTTGATATCTAACTCTGCTTCTATTAACCCTTTACTGTAATCTCCTGCATTATTATTTATAGTTGTGATGCGGTCAAACATGAGCATGGGTGGAACAGGTAGTTTTGCATTACCCTCACCAAACATTTTACCATTGCCACAGTCAAGAAGCTCTTGATAATTGTAATTGTTTTTTTTGGTCATGCTGGAAAATATTTTAATAATTTTTTTATATAGCTATTTATAAATAATTTTTGCAAATAAAACTAGTTCATAATCTCATTTTTATTTAAGCCCCATAAGGAATTTTTTTTAACCCATCCTGAAAAAAGATTATTCTTCACGTTGCACCAGTTCAAAGAACACTCTTTTATTACTGCAACTTCTAATTTTCCAATTTTATATATAGGGCGGGAATAGGTAGTTGGTTTTTTAAATATTAATACTTCGTCCTTAACAAATAAAACAGATCTTTTTCTAGATAGTTGAGAAATGTGCACCCACCCGCTATCATTTTCAAAATCTTTAATTTTTCGCCAATTGTAATATTGGTCAATAATTATGACAGGAAAACTTCTCTTTTCGTAAATCCATTTAATCGGAGCAGTTCTTGAGGGAGCAATTCTCACATTCACCTTGTTATTTTTCAAGCTTAAATATTTTAAATCATTATCGGAAAAAGTCTCAGTTGCGTAAAGAAAAAATAAAAAAAAAGCTAAATAATTTTTAACACTCATTACAGATGATTATGACAATTTTTGTGCAAGTTGATAGTTCTGAAAGTTGTTTTTTCTAAATCTACAATCAGGATTTTTCCACATAATGATTCTTTAAAATTTAAAATTTCTTTAATTGTTTCATTGCACATCAGTACGCCCATTACTCCCGCTATAGAGCCTACGATCCCCTCCGACTCACAGTCATTATTGTCATTACTTGGGGCTTTGGGCATAAAGCATCTTAAGCAAGGAGATTTCTTTTGTTTTTCTTTAAAGTTAAATACAAACAAATGCCCTAAAAATTTATTGATAGCTGAGCAAATTAAAATTTTCTTATTTTTTTTGCAATAATCGTTAATAGTTAATTTGCTTATAAAGCTATCTGTTCCATCTAAAATAACATCGTAATTTTTTGCTATTTTATCAATATTATTTTTTGTAATTTTATTTTTGAATATTTTTATTTTTATTTTGGGGTTGATTAATATTATTTTTTTTTTACTTACCTCTGCTTTAGATTTCTTTAGATCTTTTTGATCATAAAGTATCTGTCTATGTAAATTGGAAATAGAAATTTTGTCAGGGTCAGCTATTCCAAAACACCCAACACCACTTCTTGCAAGATAGGTCAGTGCTGGAGTTCCTAATCCACCTAGTCCAATAATTAAAATTTTACTATTAATTATTTTCTTTTGACCCGTAATGCTAATTTTTTTCAAATTGATTTGTCCGGAATATATTTTAATTTGGTCGTTTGTAATTCTCACTTTATTGACCGGTAGAGCCAAATCCACCAGCACCTCTTATTGTTTCTGGAAGCTCCTGTACCTCTTTTAAATTGGCTTTAATGATAGGACATATAACCATTTGAGCTATTCTCTGAAATTTTTTAATAGTGACTGCCTCAGTTCCCAGATTAATTAGTAGTACTTTTATTTCACCGCGGTAGTCAGAATCTATAGTTCCGGGTGTGTTTACAACTGATATTCCGTTCTTATAAGCTAGTCCCGATCTAGGACGAATTTGAATTTCGAAATTATTAGGCATAGCCACACTAACACCTGTAGGAACTAATTTTCTTTCCCCTGATAACAGTCTCAGATCTTTTTCAATATAAGCCTCAAGGTCAAGTCCTGAAGAGCCCTCCGTCTCATATTTTGGAATATTGACGTCACTGTGTAATTTTTTAATTAAAATTTCATGCATTCTAATGTCCTAAAGATTTTATAATTCGAGTCACCACTTCACTTGCTATTTCAGATTTTGATGTTTTGGATACTTTTTCTGTCATTTTATTTTTATAAATTATAGTTATCTCATTATTATCTGAATTAAACCCTATAGATTTATCAGATACGTCGTTAGCAATGATCCAATCGCATTTTTTTTTGTCTAGTTTTTTTAAAGAGTTTTCCAACACATTTTCAGTTTCCGCTGAAAAGCCAATAACTAATTCTGGTCTATGCTCACTTTGACTAGAAAGAAATTTAAGAATATCTATATTTTCTGACAATCTTAAATCATGATTAGTAATGTTGTTTTTTTTAATTTTTTCTTTTTTATATTCTGGTGAAAAATCAACAACAGCAGCAGCACATATTGCAATGTTTACAGGTAATAGTTTTTGGCAAGCCTGTAGCATTTCTTCAGCAGTAATTACTTTGATAACCTTTAATTCTTTTGGATAATTTATATTAGTCGGTCCAGTTACTAGCGTAGTGTCAAATCCTGCATCAAGAAGCTTCTTTGCAATTTCGTAACCTTGCTTACCAGAAGATTCATTAGAAATATATCTTACAGGATCGATATACTCTTTGGTTGGTCCGGCAGTTACAAGGACTTTTTTGTTTTTAAAGCTATTATTTTTTTTTATAAAATAAAGTTCAAGAGTTTTTTCAATTTCGTTAATGGAAGACATCTTGCCCTCACCAACCTCACCACAAGCAAGGTCACCACTATCTGGTCCAATAAACTTGTAATTATAGTTATGTAATTTTTTTATATTTTCTTTTGTGGCTGGCTTGTTCCACATTTCAACATTCATAGCTGGAACTAAAAAAATATCCTTATTGGAAGCAGATACTACCGTCGAAATAAAATCATCAGCCGATCCGTTTGCAAGTCTAGAAAGTAAGTTGGCTGTAGTCGGCGCTATTAATACAATATCTGACCATCTAGAAAGCGCTATATGGTCCATTTCTAGTTCATTGTTTACGTCAAAATGATTCTCATAAACTTTATTCTGAGACAAAGATGTAATAGACAAGCTTGTAACAAATTCCTTAGCTGACTCTGTTAATATTGTTTTAATTTCACACTCTCTCTTTTTTAAATTTCTAATTAAATCTAATGTCTTGTAGGCTGAAATTCCTCCAGAAATAATGAGTAGTATCTTTTTTTTGTCTAAACTTTCCATAGATTTTATTTAAATATTAATAGAGCAACCACCACAGCAACTAATATTTTAATAATAAATGAATTTTTCTCATTTTTGAGTTTTGTTTTTTCTACTTCTAAATTCTTGGCGATAGTAGGATCAGAAGAGCTAGCATCAGAACGTGAAATAAAAACTTCTAAAGCCTTAGTGGCCTGGTCCATAATTTTAGGAATTTCAGGAAGCCTACTCATCATATCATTGGTAGTATGAATGGCTTGTTCTATTGTAGCCTTGGGACCTTTTTCTCTTGTAAGCCAACCCTCCAAAATAGGTTTGGATATATCCCATATATTGGCATCATCATCTAAGGATCTTGCAACACCTTCTACAACAACCATATTTTTTTGTAGGAGTAACAATTGTGGTTGTGTGGTCATGTTAAATTTTTCAGTTATTTCAAATAATTGCGCCAAAAGCTTACCAGCAGATATATTTTTTATAGACTGGCCAAAAATTGGTTCACCAATGGAGCGCAAAGCTTGAGAAAAAGATTCTTTTGATTCATTCTGAGGAACCAAACCTGCTTTAAAGTGAACTTCTGCAACTTTTTCATAATCTCTTTCAATAAAGCCATAAAGGATATCTGCTAAATATTTTCTATTATCTTTATCCAGTCTTCCCATAATACCAAAATCTACCGGAATAATATTACCATCCAAATCAACAAAAAGATTTCCTTGGTGCATATCACCATGAAAAAAACCATCACCAACAGCTTGCCTTAAAAAATTTTGAATAACAGATTTGGCTAATTCTTTTTTATCAATTTTCGTAGAGTTAATTTTTTCAATTTCTCGAAAGGGTATTCCCTCAACTTTTTCTAAAGTTAGCACTCTTTTGCTAGTAAAATCCCAATGTATGGAGGGGACTTTGAAAAAAGGGTCGTTACTCGTATTATTTTTTAGTTCATTAGCTGCCGCTGCCTCAAATCTTAAATCCATTTCTATACTAGTTATTTCTTTTAAAAGATGAATGATCTCAACAAGTTTTAATCTTCTAGTTTTTGGCAAAAAGCTTTCTGCCAAATAAGCAAGCAGCATCAATGCTTCTAACTCTTTATTGAAAATCTTTTCAATATTAGGGCGTAAAATTTTTATAGCCACTTGCTTTTTGCTATTGTTAATAGATGCAAAATGAACTTGAGCTATTGACGCGGCTGCAATAGGTTCTGAAATATTAGAGATCTTTTTAAAAGTTTCCTCACCCAACTCTGTCCTTAAACTTTCCTTGGCTATAGAAAGACTAAATGCTGGCATTCGATCTTGCAATTTTTGCAAATCTTTAGCTAAAGTTTCACCAACAATATCTGGACGTGTTCCTAAAAACTGGCCAAGCTTTATGAAAGTTGGACCAAGTCCTTTTAATGCATTTACAAATTTCTCATTAGAAGGAATATTTAAATCTTGTTTAGGTGAATTTAAACTAAACCCCAATACTTTGAATAAGATCTTAATTAATAGAGGGGGGTCATAAATTTCTTCAAAATAGCCAAGTGCATCCGCTTTAGCTAAAGTTCTTCCAATTTTAAATAAGCTATATAGTTTTTGAAGCATTTAAATTTTCCAGGCAGTGTGAATAGAAACAATTCCACCCATCAAATTAATATAATTTACATTCTTAAATTTAGATTGTTTTAACATTTCCTTAAATTGATCCTGAGTATAAAATTTTTGAATACTGCTAGTAAGATATTCGTATGGGCCCTTATCGCCAACTATTAATTGTCCAACAGAGGGAATTATTTTAGAATAAAGCTTATATAGCTCTTTTAATATCGGCTTTTCTACCTTGTAGAATTCCAAGCAAATAAATTTACCTCCCTTTTTTAATAAACGGTATGCTTCTTGCGTAGCCTTCTCTGTATCAAACGTGTTTCTGATTCCAAAGCTGATAGCATAGATATCTACACTTTCACTTTTAAGTGGAACCTGTTCTGCAGCAGAGCATATTTCACTTATTTTTTTATTACCTTTAAAAGAGTCAGTGCCTTTCTTTAACATTAAATAATTAGGATCTACTCTAATTATTTTTGTATAATTAGAATCTTTAGCAATGAGTTTTGCGATATCGCCAGTTCCAGAAGCCATATCTATTATAGATTCATTTTTTTGAATATTCATTAATTTAACAAATTCTTTCTTCCACAATCGGTGAGAGCCAAGAGACATCACATCGTTCATAACATCATATTCATCATGAACTTTATCAAAAACACTTTTTACAATTTGTTTTTTTAATTTTGAAGTTTTCATTTTAATATATACAAATATAAAACATTAATAATTTTATAGTAGCTTATTTTTTATGCCTGAATTGCCAGAGGTAGAAATTACCAAAAAAACACTACAGAAATATGTACAAGATCAATATATCACAGATGTAAAAATAAAAAATTATAACCTTAGATACAAAATAAATAAAAAGTTCAGAAAAAATGTTATTAAAAAGAAAATAAAAAAAATAACAAGACGGTCTAAATATCTAATTTTTCACCTTTCAGACAAAACTTTCTTTATTATTCATCTTGGAATGACAGGAAGAATACTGATAGGTAAAAATAACACATTACTAGATACTAGTTTTTATTCATCTAACTCATCTATTAATAAACATAACCATTTATACTTTTTTTTTAAAAAATATGTCATGATTTATAATGACACAAGAAGGTTTGGCTTTATTAAATTTTATACAGAACAAGAGCTTTTGAAATCTTCTCACCTTATTCATTTAGGAGTAGAGCCTCTTTCTAAAAGTTTAAATTTTTGTTATTTTAAAGAAAGAATAAAGGGATTTAAAAAATCAATTAAAAACACTCTAATGGATCAATCTTTTATTTGTGGCTTAGGAAATATTTATGTAAATGAAGCGCTTTTCATATCCAAAATAAGTCCTGGAAGAATGTCTTTTAAAATAAAAGACAATGAAATCATTTTATTGATCAAATCTATTAAAAAAATTCTAAAAAAATCTATTGTTTTTGGAGGCTCTACTATAAAAGATTTTCACAACTCGGAGGGGAAATCTGGGCAATTTCAAAACTTCTTCAAGGTTTATGCTAAGGAGGGTCAGGGATGTCCAAGGAGCAGTTGCAACGGGACGATCCAAAGATCCGTAATAAGCAGTAGGGCAACTTTTTTTTGTACAAAGTGTCAGGTAGAATAGTAGTTGACCATATATAAAGGGCGCTATATACCTTGCGGCGTTTATGGCTAATACAAAATCTGCAAAGAAAAAAACTAAAGTAATTAAGAAAAAAACCGCAATTAATAGAGTGCGCATTGGAAAATATAAAGGTGCCATTACTAAGATGGAAGAACTAATTAAAAGCGGAGATAAAGCCAAAATTGATAAATTTTTTTCTACCTTCCAGTCTCAGTTGATGAAGGTTTCTAAAAAAGGATCTATAAAAAGAAAAACTGCGTCAAGAAAAATCTCAAGAATATCTAAAAAAATTTCTACGATTAAAAAGTAGTATTAAAAATTTTACCTTATCTACTAGTGGTGTTCCAAAGAACACTAGACCTATGCGTTTTTTAAATAAAAAAAACAGACCATCCTTATAACAATCCAAAGTTGTTTTGAATTTTTTTGAAGCAAGCACCGGTTGATTCAAAAATTATTTTTTTAATTTCACTTTATGAGTGAAAATTATTTTTTTTATTTAATTAAAAAAATTCTTGTAGTATTGTCCTCGTCATATACAACAGCGCTCTCTAAAAAATATGAAAAACACCTCAGCACTACAAGACAACAACGACCTTAAAAAAAATTGGTCTGATGTTCAAAATAAATTAAAAGAAATTTATGGTTTAGACGTTTTTAAAAGTTGGATCCAGAATGTTGAGGCAAAAGAAGTAAAGCTCAATTCACTTACACTAATAGTGAAAACAAGATTTATTAGAGATTGGATCGTCTCTCATTACGCAGATAAAATTTTAGACTTTTTTCAAAAATTGGATAGTTCTGTTACTAGAATTCAGTTTGAAATTCACGAAAGCTTTTATGGAGACAAAAAGACACCAACAAATGTAGTAGATTTTGAAACTGGAACGCAAGTACTAGACAATAAAGATTCAAGTTATGCTTCTAATAGAATAGATCATAGATTAACTTTTTCTAACTATGTGGTTGGTGAAAGTAACCAATTAGCCTTTTCAGCTGCCAAAAGGGTTTCTGAATCATTGGGCCATTATAACCCTCTGTTCATCTATGGATCGGTTGGACTAGGAAAAACACACATATTGAATGCCATAGGTAATGAACTTAAGAAAACAGATAAAAAAGTTATCTATTTGTCAGCAGAGCGATTTATGTATCAATTTGTTAAGGCTATTAAAAATAAAGATACTCAGAAATTTAAAGATGTTTTTAGAAATGCAGATGTTTTGATCTTAGATGATATTCAATTTATTAGTGGTAAAGAAGTAACTCAAGAAGAATTCTTCTATACTTTTAATAGCTTAGTAGAGAATCAGTCGCAGGTCATTGTTTCATGTGACAGATCTCCAAATGATCTTGATAGGATTCAAGATAGAATTAAGTCAAGACTATCCGGAGGTTTGGTTGTTGATATTCAGCCTCCTGATATAGCATTGAGATTACAAATTTTAAAAAACAGATGCAAAACTGAAGAAACATATTTCGGTAAAGAAGTCCTAATTAGTGATGAAATCTTAAGTTTTATAGCAAATGAATTCAAGTCAAGTATTAGAGATATGTTGGGAGTTCTAAATAGAATTATCGCATCCTCAAGAATGCAAAACAAAGTTCCAACTCTTCAAGATGCTAGGCTTATATTAAAAGATTTACTTAGCAATATGCAGTCAGTGGTAACAATAGAAGACATTCAAAAATTAGTCGTGCACTACTATAATTTACCCATGGCAGATTTTTTATCATCGAGAAGATCCAGACACATTGCTAGACCCAGACAAGTTGCTATGTATTTGGCAAAAAAACTCACCACAAAGTCATTACCTGAAATAGGAAGAAAGTTTACTGGAAGGGATCATACAACAGTTATTCATGCAATTAAGAAAATTGAAGAACTTATGAATGCGGATAAAAAATTTGAATATGAGGTCCAGGATATTAGTAATAAAATTTTAAAAAATAATTAAATGGAAATTAAAATAGATAGAGATATTATTTTAAAGTGTTTAAACCACATCCAGGGGGTGGTAGAGAAGAAAAATACGCTTCCAATTCTTGCCAATGTATTGATAGAAGCATTCGATAATAAAATACAAATTTCTGCAACTGACCTAGATATTATTATAACAGAAAAAATTGATGCTGAGGTAATCAAGGAAGGATCAACTACCACCACAGCTCAAGTATTATATGATTTAATAAGAAAACTTCCAGCTGGATCAAGCATCCATTTAAATTTACAAAACGATAAAAGACTAAAGTTAACTTCAGGAAAATCAGATTTTAATTTAACATGCTTACCCGCAAGTGAATTTCCAATCCTAGAAGATTCAATTGAAAGTGATTACTTGGAAGTTAAATCCAAATACTTATTAAAGTTATTAAATAAAACTAAATTCTCAATTTCTAACGATGAGACTAGACATTATTTAAATGGAATTTATTTACACAAAACAGAAGAGGACAGCTCTAAATTAATTGCAGTTGCTACAGATGGCCATCGTTTGAGCAAAACACAAATTACCGTAGAAGAAGATAAAAAATTTCATCCAGTTATTCTTCCAAAAAAAACTATATTTGAAATTATCAATATAATCAGTGACGAGCCGGATACGCCAATAAAAATTTTGTCTGTCCGATCTAAAATTAAATTTATTATTAAAGATATTGTCCTTATTTCCAAGGTTATTGACGGAAAATTTCCAGACTATGAGAAGGTCATACCTAGCGATACCAGAAAAGAAGTTCTAGCTAATGTAGTCGACTTTATAAGTGCTGTTGACCGAATAAAGTCTTTATCAGCAGACAGAAAAGGAGTGATCAAAATTAATATTGAAAATAATAAGATTAGGTTTTTTATAAATGACACTTCTTCAGGAGAAGGAATAGAAGAAATCAGTGCCGTGTATGAAGGGGATAATTTAGAAATAGGTTTTAACTCTGGATATTTAATGGACATTGCCAATTGTATTCAAGATGAAAATATTACGCTAAAGCCAAAAGATGCAACTTCACCCATTATTATCAAAGACCAAAAAGACCCAGATAGCACATATGTTGTTATGCCCATGAGAGTTGTCTAATGCTCAATGGCTTTTATTGCAAAAATTAAATTACAAAATTTTAAGTCCCACACATTTTTTCAAAAAAAAATTCCAAGCAACAATGTTGTTATTCACGGGAATAATGGAATTGGAAAAACCAATCTACTAGAATCTTTATCCTTCTTTTCTAACTCCAAGGGAATGAGGGCCAATAAACTGGAAAATTTTTTACAAAAACAAAATAACATTCAAAGCGAATTCGCTCAAGCAGAGTGCCAGTTAAAGCAAAGCAATTACTCTACTAACATATCCTATAAAATTTATAAACAAGATGGTCAGATTAACAAAAATTTTTTTATTGATAGTAAAAAAAGCTCTAACTTGCAAATTGCTAATTTGGTTAATTTTATTTGGCTTTCTCCACACATGGACAAAATTATGTATGAGGAAGGAAGTATTAAAAAAAAATTTATTGATAAAATTATTTCAAATCTAAACCGAGACTTTAGTAAGTATTTATCAGATTTTAAAAAACTATCAGAAGAACGAATTGCTCTTTTAATAAATAGTCATGATACTAAATGGATCTCTATTGTAGAAAATAAAATGGCTACCCTCTTTTACTTAATTCTTATCGAGAGAAGAAAGCAAATTAAAGACCTAAATATATTGGCAGAGGAGAAGTTAAAGTTATTTAGTAGCTTCAAAATAAACATATTCAATGAATTAGAAAAATATCTTCCTGATCAAAAAGAATGTATTGCTGAGATAGAAAAAATTTTCTTTAACAATAGAAGTTTAGATGCCTCAATTAAAAGAAATACTTTCAGCCCCAATACGGACAAGGTAACTTTTTTTAACTGTACAAAAAATCTAAATTCAGAACTTTGTTCAACAGGCGAACAAAAATCAATTTTATTAAGTATAATTTTGGCGTTTGGCTGGATGTACAAACAAAGGAATATTCAGTTTATTTTGCTATTTGATGAAATTTCTTCACATATAGACGAAAAGAATATGGAGAATTTTTTTATAGAAGTTGCTAAATTTGAGACCCAAGCATGGTACACCGGAACCAAGAAAAATATCTTTCAAGTGATTGATAATAAAGCTTTTTTTATAGATTTAGCTTAATTGAGACCTCCATTTTTACCAATAAAAATGCTATAATAGATCTTCTTTTAAAATCAAAAAAATGAGCAAAAATTTAAAAAAAATTGAAAAACCGGAATCTTATGGTGCAGATTCTATCAGAGTTTTAAAAGGATTAGACGCGGTCAGAAAAAGACCAGGAATGTATATTGGTGATACAGATGATGGAACCGGTCTTCATCACATGGTCTTTGAAGTAGTAGACAACTCCATTGATGAGGCGTTGGCAGGACATTGTTCAAAGATAGATGTTTTTATTAATGCAGATAACACAGTAACAGTATCAGATAATGGTAGAGGAATACCAGTTGATATTCACAAATCAGAAGGAATCTCTGCCGCAGAAGTTATTATGACTCAGCTTCATGCAGGAGGTAAATTTGATCACAATACTTATAAGGTTTCAGGAGGATTGCACGGTGTTGGTGTATCAGTAGTAAACGCTCTATCTGAAAATTTGAAACTAACTATTTCAAGAGAGAAGAAAAAATATTTTGTTGAATTTGAAAACGGAGCTGTTGTTAAGCCTTTAATAGAAATAGGAAATTCGGAAGAAACTGGAACTACTTTAACATTTTCTCCTTCTACAGAAATTTTTACATCTACAAAATTTCAAATAAATATTTTAGAAAAAAGGTTAAAAGAATTGGCATATCTAAACAAAGGCTTGGAAATAAATTTAACTGATCAAAGAAAATCTAAACCACAAATCTTTCAATTTAAATTTGAAGGTGGGATTAAAGAGTTTGTTATAGATCTGAACAAAAATAAAGAAAAAATAAAAAACGATACAGGTAAGCAGGTATTGGACGACCCTATATATTTTATTGGAACTAAAAATAATATTGAAGTGGAGTGTTCTTTGGTTTGGAATGCTACTTATAGTGAGCAAGTTATGTGTTTTACAAATAACATACCTCAAAAAGATGGTGGAACGCATTTACTCGGATTTCGTAATGCCATCACAAGACTTATTAATAAGTATGTGACTGACAATGGTTTGGCTAAAAAAGAGAAAGTTGCGATTTCAGGAGATGATGTTAGAGAAGGATTGATCTGTGTATTGTCCGCAAAAGTACCTGACCCAAAATTTTCATCTCAAACTAAAGAAAAACTAGTATCATCCGAAGTGCGTCCAGTCGTTGAAACAATTGCAAGCGAACAACTATCAATGTGGTTTGACCAACACCAAAAAGAAACAAAAATTATTATAGGAAAAATAATACAGGCTGCAGTTGCTAGAGAAGTGGCAAGAAAAGCCAGAGAAAGCGTTAGAAGAAAAAGCGCTTTAGATATTACAAGTTTGCCAGGAAAATTAGCTGATTGTCAGACAAATGACAAAGAAATGGCAGAGCTTTTTATAGTTGAGGGAGATTCTGCAGGAGGGTCCGCCAAACAAGCTAGAAATAGAGAGTTTCAAGCAGTTCTTCCGTTAAGAGGTAAAATTTTAAATACATATGTAGAGCAAAAAAACGATTCTTCTGAAAAGAAAAAAGTTTTTGCTAAAATGCTATCTTCCAATGAAATTATTACTCTAATTAATGCATTGGGTACGGGGTTTGACCCTTTTCAAATCGAAAACTTAAGATATGGAAAAATTGTAATCATGACCGATGCCGATGTTGATGGTTCCCACATCAGAACATTGCTGTTAACCTTTTTTAACAATGAACCCTTTAATCAACTAATTCGATCTGGGAGAATTTTTATTGCACAACCACCACTTTATAAAATGACCAAGGGATCTAAATCTACTTATATTAAAAATGAAGAGGCCTTAGAAAATTTTATTATTTCTAATTCTGATGTTTTAAAATCTATGAAAAAAAATTCAGAAGAGTTTAAAAATAGTTTTGAAATGGAAAAAGCAAAATATACCTTACAGAGATTTAAGGGATTAGGGGAAATGAACCCCGAAGAATTGTGGAATACTACTTTAGATCCAAAAAACAATACGTTGTTAAAAGTAAACTATTCTTCCACTAGCGATAAATTGGCAATGGAGGGTAGTGAAGAAACATCTCCTTCTCCGGAAGACATTGAAATATTTGATATTCTCATGGGAGATGACGTTTCTAAAAGAAAAAATTTTATTAATACCAACGCAATCAATGTCAATAATTTAGACATTTAAAATGAATCTAAGAAATATTTTTGGATTAAGCCAAGAAAATATTAAATTAGAAATTTTAATCAATATAAGGTGGATAGCTATTATAGGACAGTTATTTGCTGTTTGTTTAATATATTTTTATTATAGATTTTCATTTGCATTCTTCGAATGTCTCACTGTCATTCTATTTTCCATTTTAATAAATGTGTACTTGGGATTTTTTCTAAAAAATACCCAAAGATTGAATAATTTTTGGGCCACCCTTAGTGTTCTTTATGATGTATTGCAGTTATCACTTCTTCTCTACTATACGGGAGGTCTGACAAATCCTTTTTCTATTTTGGTGGTGGTTCCCTCTACTATTGCTGTTACGTTTTTGTCCAAAAGAAGCAGCATTTTTCTTGCTGTAATTTCAATTCTATCAATCTCTATTCTTGCAACTCAACACAAGCCATTACCAGGCCCAGGAATTATCATGCCAGACTATTATCTATTTGGATTGTGGTCATCTTTAGCAGTCTGTGTTATTTTTTTAGGTAACTACGCTTATTCTATTGCTGCAGAAGTTAAAAAAAGAAACGAGGCTTTTAATAAATTAGAAAAGTCCTTGTCTAAAGAAAAAGAGCTCAAGTCGTTGGGTGGCTTGGCTGCAGCTGCAGCCCATGAATTGGGTACGCCATTAGGCACAATTAACCTTGTAGTAGAAGACCTTCAAAGAGAACTTGGTAATAGCAAAAAATATAAAAGTGATATTGATCTTTTGAGCTCACAGATAGAAAGGTGCAAAATAATCTTAAAGGATTTGTCTATGGATCCCAATAAACAGGACAGTTTTATAGAAAATATATCGTTTAAAAATTTAATTAAAGAAATTGTTTTCTCTTTTGACCTGCTACATTCTAAACATATTGAAATTGATGACAGCAAACTCACAAGTAATATTTTTGTTAATAGAAAAATAGAAATTATTTATGCTTTAAAAAATATTATCGATAACGCTATTAAGTTTTGTAAAAAAAAAGTAGTTGTCAAAGTATTTAGCCATAATAAAACAATTTGTTTGAATATAGCTGATGATGGTAGTGGTTTTCCTCTGGATGTGATGCAAAAATTAGGAGATCCTTACATAAGATCTAACTTTGTTAATAAAAATAAAAATGGACTCGGACTTGGTGTTTTTATATCTAAGACTTTATTAGAAAGAACAAATGCAAAAGTTTTATTTAAACAAAACTCAGAATTGGGTGGAGCTTTTGTGAGCGTTGTATGGAAAGAATCTGATCTAGAAAATATTTAAATTATTTTCTAAATTTGTAAGATATTATTTTATAAGCCAATTTTGCTGCAATAAAGTCACATGCATGTAGGTTTTTCTTAGGGGCCAGCTCATTTATATCTGCACCTACTATATTTGAATTTTCAGAAGTAATTTTTAATATTCTCATAGCATCATTCCAAAACAAACCTCCTGGTTCAGGAGTACCAGTTGCTGACATTAAGCTTGAGTCAAATCCATCTAGGTCAAAAGTAATATAGACATTTTTATTTTTAATCATTTTCTTAAGAGTATTAAGATTCCAATTTCCCATATCTTTTCCCCAAAATATTTTCATTCTTTTGGGTATAGACTTGTAATACTTGTATTCATCACTGCATAAATTTCTTATTCCAAAAGAAACAATTTCTATATTTTTGTAATCTAAGCATCTTCTCATAGCTGAGGCATGGGAAAATTTTTCTCCTTCGTAACCATCCCTTAAATCTGCATGGGCATCTATTTGTAAGATAGTTATTTTTTTATATTTTTGTGAAAATGCCCTAATAATACCCGGTGTAATAGAATGCTCTCCACCAAGTATTAGCGGGAATTCTTTTTTATTTAAAATATTTTTTGTAATGCTGGTTAGTTGATTTAGAGCATCTGTTAATTTTTTTTTTATTTTAAATGGTTTTAAAGTTTTTATTTGAAAGTTTTTATATGAATCTTGCAACAACTCTTCATCAAATAACTCCACTTGATGAGATGCTTTGAGAATGGCCTTGGGACCATTTTTAGTGCCAGAGCCATAACTAACGCTTTTTTCTAGCCCAAAAGGAACTACGCATATACAATTTTTGGATTTAGTTTTTTTAGCAAGACCTAAAAAACCTGACAAGGGACTTAAAAATGTCATTTTTTGAAAATATTTGAATAGCTTCTTCTTGGTCGGTCTTTCCAATTCATTCTATGGTAAGCATCACTTGCTATTAATGGAATAACGCTAGTGGCTTCAGCAAATACCATTTGCTCTTTAGTTGTATCAACTTTGCCCCATGAACTAGCTTCTTTTAAAGTAGAGCTACTACACGCTCCATCTCGAGAGTCAGCAACTGTAATTTGAATTGCGTATTTGTGCATTTCAACTTCTTTACCTAAAAGCTCAGCACAGATAACAGTGTCTTGAATAAAATTTTTAGGAACTCCTCCCCCGACCATAAACAGTCCTGAATTTTTAGATTGTATTTTTATTTCTGTGAGCTCTCTAAATTCACGAATAGAATCTATAGTCATGTGCTTATCTGGATTTTGCTCCTGATGGATAACTAAACCGAAGCCAGCAGAACTATCAGTAAAAGCGGGACAAAAAATTGGAACCCCATGGTCATAAGCCGTTTCGATTAGGGAACCTTTTTTTTTGGAATTTTTCTTTAAATATTTTCCTAGTTCCCAAATAAATTCTCTGGAAGTATAAGGTTTAGGATCTAAAGAGTTTGCAATTTGGCATATAGTCTTGTCACAGGCTTGCAACTCATTTTCATTAATATAGGTATCATAAATTCTATCAATATAATTTTCTCTTAAAACATTATCATCTTGGAATTGGGATCCTTGGTAATGTTTGAATCCTAATGCTTCGAAAAAATCCATATCAATGATAGAGGCACCAGTTGCTACTATCGCATCAACCATATTGTATTTAATTAAATCGGAGTATAGTTGCATACACCCTCCAGCAGAGGTAGAGCCTGCCAGAGTTAAAAAAATTGTACAGTCTTTGTCACTAATCATTTCGTTAAAAATTTTAGCTGCATTGCCTGTTTCTCTAGATGTAAAAGACATCTTACCCATTGAATCTATAATGGGCCTTGCATCGAAAGAGGTAATATCAATATGTTCTACAGTAGTTGATAAAAAAGAGGGCTTCTTAGAATTCATTTTTTTATCCGAATAAATGTCTGATATTTTCGTTTTCATCAGCATCATATATGGACATTAATGGTTTATCGCACACATCGTGAATTTCATCTGAGTAACAGCCATTAAACTTTGTTCTTAAGCTAAGACCGTATGCCCCTAGTTGGCCAATCTCAATATAATCACCTTGTTTTATATTTGAGGGTAGCATGAATGGACCTTTCATAAAGTCAATCCCATCGCAAGTTGGACCGTAAAAACTATAAGGAACTAATCTTTTTGTGAATGATTTTTTTAATTGTATCGGTTTAGTAGGAAAAATAAATTGAGGTGTGCCAGCATCAAACAATGATCCGTAAGTTCCATCATTAATATACAAATTCTGTTTTTTTCTAAGTTCCACCCTTACTATTGTTGACCCACTCTCCGCAACCAATGCCCGTCCCGGTTCACAAAGTAGCGCTGGTTTTGACTTTAAATTTAATTTAGCAAAGCTTTTTTTAATTTCATTGATATAGTTGATTAGTGGTTGCGGATACATATCAGGATAGGTTGTAGGAAATCCTCCTCCAACATTTATAATATTAGGTTCAATTTCTGTTTTTTTAATTAGACTACCAACATCTTTTAATGCCTTGGAATAAGAAATTGGGTGCATGCATTGAGATCCTACATGAAAACTAATTCCAATTTTGTTCGCAACTTCTTTTATTTGTCTTAACAATGAAGAAGATTCGTAAACAGTAGCTCCAAATTTTTTGGAAAGATCTATTTCTGCATGTTCATTGGATGCCTGAATTCTTAGATATAAAGTTAAGTCTTTTGCTTGATTAGTAGCTTTAAGAATTTTGTCTAGTTCATCTTTAGAATCTAATGAAAAATCTTTAACATTATATTTAAAGTAAGCTTCAGAGATACTCTCTTTGCTTTTGATCGTATGCATAAAGTATGCTTTAGCCTGCGGTGCTATTTTTTTAATTAATCTAATTTCTTCAATAGTGGCAGTATCAAAATTTGTAATATTATTTTTGAGTAAAGTTTTTAAAACTTTTTCGTTTGGATTTGCTTTGACAGCATACAATATGTTTCCAGGAAAATTATTCTTAAACCAAGCAGCAGAAGTTTCTATACTATCTTCTCTTATGCAGTAAACGGGATTTACAGGTCTTGTAGCTTCGACCAGTTCGTCAACAGACTGAAATTTTGCCATCTCATAAAACCTCTCGTTAGTTACTAGTCGACTTATAAAATTTAAAATATAAAGCCATCTTAATTCCGCAAATAGGGTTTTTCTGTATTAAAGTAAAGAAAAAAAACTCATTATTTTTTTGGAATGTGAACTAACTTAACAATCTATTCCGATGATATTTGTAGCTAGTTTTTTTCTTGAGATTGTCCTTCTTTGGCATATATAGACAAGTATGAAATTTACAAATAACACATTAAAAATAAGCGATTTTGAAGATAAGACGCTGCTTATAGTGGATGACGACGACCCGTTTAGAGGAAGGCTAGGAAGAGCCATGACGAGTAAAGGTTTTGAAGTAACTCTTGCAAAGGGAGTAGAAGAAGCAAAATTAATGGCTAAAAAAAAACCTCCAGCTTTTGCTGTTATCGACCTTCGACTTTTGGATGGCAATGGACTGGATGTAGTTGACGAAATTCACCGAATTAAAGAAGACAGCCGAATAGTTATGCTTACAGGATATGGAAATTTACCAACAGCAGTTGCAGCTGTTAAGGCCGGAGCCATAGATTACATTTCAAAGCCTGCAGACGCGGAAGCTGTTGAGGCAGCCTTATTAGCAGCCCCAGATAGAAAAGCAGCCCCACCTGAGAATCCAATGTCGGCTGATCGAGTGAAGTGGGAACATATTCAGCGCGTGTTTGAACTTTGCAATCGCAATGTTTCCGAAACAGCAAGAAGGTTAAAAATGCATCGTAGAACCTTACAGAGAATTCTCTCCAAAAGATCTCCTAGATAATTATTCTAAGTTTTTTTTTAGACTAAATATTTTTGGAATTATTAGGGCAAGTAATAATATTTTGCAAAATTCTGCAAGAATAAAAGGTTGCACACCAATTTCAAATATTGGCTTACTCCATCCCACAAGGTAACCTAGCCACAAATATCCAAGAAGATAAATGGGAATTACCGAAACAGCTAGATAGAAAAAACGTAAAATAAAATTAGCTTTTAAATTAAAGTATCCAGACAAAAAAGCAGTAAATAAGAATCCTAATAAATACCCACCGGTTGGACCAACCATATAGCTTAACCCAAGTCCTTTTTCAGGAGTACCTGCAAAAACAGGAAAGCCAAACAGGCCTTCCATTAAATAAGTTAAAACAATTAAGCTTGCTTTTTTCCACCCAAAAAAAGATCCAAATAAAATAATTATAAAAGTTTGCATGGTCATGGGAACTGGATAAAAAGGAACTTTTATTTTTGAAGATACAATAAGAAGCGCAGATCCAAATAACAAAATTAAAAAGTAAGATATAATTTGAATTGATTTTGTGGAGTTTATATATTTGTTTGTAATCATAAATTTTTAGTTAGTTTAATAAATACGTCTTCTAAATCAGCATCTTCAGTCATTATGTCTTCAATTTCAAGACCTTTTTCTTTAATTTTAAAAATTATGTCTTCAATATTACTAATTGTTTTATCGTATTTTATCGATATTTGGTTATTTTTTAAGTATTCTATTTTTAGGTGATCATCTAATTTATCACCAATGTTTTTAAAGTTTTTCACTTTAAATTTTATTTTTTTTAAATGAATTTCTGACAGTAGATTTTCAGTTTTGTCCAATGCAACAATCTTCCCATGATTAATAATAGCTATTCTATCACAAAGCTCCTCTGCCTCTTGAAGGTAGTGAGTGGTCAAAATAATAGTTACTCCTTGCTTGTTAAGTTCTTTAACATTTTCTAAAAGTTTTTGTCTTAAATCAACATCAACACCAGCTGTTGGCTCGTCTAATATTAAGATTGGAGGTTGATGCACCATTGCTTTTGCAAGCAACAATCTCCTTCTCATTCCGCCGGATAGAGACCTCATATATGAATCTGCTTTATCTGTAAGGCTGGTAAGTTCTAATATTTTATCTGTAATCCTGTCTTTTTTGGCAACGCCGTACATACCCGCTTGAATATCTAATAATTTTTTAGGAGTAAAAAATGGATCAACGTTAACCTCCTGAGGGACTATTCCAATTGAAGCCCTTACTTGTCTAGGATTTAAGTCCAAGTCAAAACCCCATACATTAACCAAGCCATTAGACTTAATGACTGTTCCTCCTAGAATATTAATCAAGGTGGATTTTCCAGCACCGTTAGGACCCAGCAACCCAAAGATTTCCCCCTGCTTAACATTAAACGTAATGTCATCTAAGGCTTTCAAAGAATTGCCATCCTGCAATTTGTAAGTCTTACCTACATTTTTTATTTCTAGGGCAATTGAATTATTCATGAAGTATTAATTGTATTAATACTCAATAATTTCTATAAAAGAAATTACTTTTATGGCCAATAACTCCAAAAAACATATTTATTTAATTGATGGCTCTGGTTATATCTTTAGGGCTTATTATGCCCTTCCACCTTTAACAAGAAAAAGCGATGGCTTACCAGTTGGTGCAGTTAGTGGTTTTTGCAACATGCTTTATAAATTTTTAGAAGAATCTAGGTCTTTAGACAAAGTAGATCGACCAACACACTTTGCAGTTATATTTGATACTGCAAGAAAAAATTTTAGAAACGATATTTACAAAGAGTATAAAGCCAATAGACAAGACACACCTGAAGATCTTATTCCACAATTTAGCTACATAAGAAAAGCTGTAGAGGCCTTTAACATTTTAGGAGTTGAATTAGCAAATTATGAGGCAGACGATTTGATAGCCACTTATAAAGAACAGGCATCAAAAAGAAATATAAAAGTAACAATTATTTCATCCGATAAAGATCTTATGCAGTTGGTTGATGAGAATACTTTTATGATGGATACAATGAAAGACAAGTACATTGGCAAAGAAGAGGTCAAAGAAAAATTCGGAGTCTATCCAGATAAAGTAATTGACGTCCAGTCTTTAGCTGGCGATTCATCGGACAATATACCTGGAGTACCAGGTATTGGAATTAAAACAGCAGCGGAATTGATAAATCAGTTTGGTTCTTTGGAAAAAGTTTTAGAAAATGCTTCCAGTATAAAGCAGCCTAAACGTAGGCAGACATTGCTAGATAATAAAGACAAGGCTTTAATAAGCAAAAAGCTAGTAACCTTAAAAAAAGATGTGCCTGTTAAAACCCCTTTAGATGAGTTTGCCCTCAAATCCATCGATCCTGATAAAATATTAAAGTTTTTGCAGGAAATGGAGTTTGGTAGGCTTTTTAAAAAATTAGAAAGTGATTATGGAAAATTTTCAGGAAAAGCATCTCCTCAATCTAAACTTACTGAGTCTAAAGAACCAAGTGTTGAATCTGGCAAATTACCAGGCGTCCCAGAAAAAATTATAGAAAAAAAATTCTCCCTAATTTTTGACATGAGTGAATTGAAGAGTGTATTAAAAAAATCAGATGAAAAAGGGTTGTTTGCAATTGATACGGAAACCAATTCATTGGACACAATGGTTGCCAATTTGGTTGGTATTTCCTTGTCCTATAGGCCTGGAGAAGCATTTTATATTCCTATCGGTCATCAAAAAAAATCTGATCCATTAATCAAAAAACAGCTAAAACTAAAAGATGTATTGAGTGTCATCAAGCCTTACTTAGAGGATCCAACAGTTAAAAAAGTGGGTCAAAATATTAAATACGATTATAGAATTTTTCTAAAACATGGCATTCAAATGAACTCAATAGAAGATACTATGCTGATGTCATATTCCTTAGACGCAGGAAAAAATAGACATGGTATGGATCTTTTGTCAGAGCTTCATTTAAATCACAAAACCATTTCATTTAAAGATGTTGCCGGAATAGGAAAATCCCAAGTCACTTTTGATTTTGTAGATATAGAGCAAGCAAAAGATTATGCCTGCGAAGATGCTGATATTACTCTTAGATTGTACCAGATGTTTGAAAAAAGACTATTTAATGAAAATGTTCTTAGCGTCTATGACAATTTAGAAAAGCCATTAATTAAAATTTTATCTTCAATTGAAAACAATGGAATAAAAATAGATAAAAATATTTTAGAAAAATTGTCTAAAAAATTTGAAATAGAAATTCAAAACCTCGAAAAAAAAATATTTAAAATTGCCAAGGAAGAATTTAATATTGGTTCCCCCAAGCAGTTAGGAGATGTTATTTATGAGAAGTTAAAAATTGCTGGAAGCAAAAAGACTAAAAAAGGAAATTTTGCTACCAATGTAGCAGTGTTAGAAGATCTAGCATCCCAAGGACATGAATTTCCTAAATTAGTTTTAAACTGGAGACAAAAATCTAAACTTAAAAATACATACACAGATACTCTACCGACTTATATTAACGCCAAAAGTAAACGAGTGCATACCTCCTTTTTGTTGGCAGCCACTACCACAGGTAGGCTTGCTAGCGCCAATCCAAATTTGCAAAACATTCCTATCAAAAATATAGAAGGAAAAGAAATTAGATCTGCTTTTGTGTCCGAGAAAAACTCGAAACTAATCTCGGCTGACTATAGTCAAATAGAAATGAGGATTCTTGCTCACATGGGAGACGTTAAGGAGTTAAAGAAAGCCTTTTTAAACAAAGAAGATATTCATACTTTAACGGCGAGCCAAATATTTGATGTTTCTTTAAAAAAAGTAGATGAGGATATGAGAAGAAAAGCAAAAGCAATCAACTTTGGAATTATTTATGGAATTTCTTCTTATGGTTTGGCAAAACAAATATCTGTTAGCAATTCTGAAGCAGAGAATTTTTTAAAATCCTATTTTGGAAAATTTCCTGAAATAAGAGATTTTATGAATGAAAATATAACGTTTTGTAGAAAGAATGGTTACGTAAAAACTTTATTTGATCGAAAATGTCATTTTCCTAACATCAATGATAAAAATCATACCTTAAGAACATTTCAAGAAAGAGCTTGCATTAATGCTCCCATACAAGGCACGGCAGCTGACTTGTTAAGATTGGCAATGATCCAAATCGACAAAAAAATTTCTGCTAAAGAGATACCAGCAAGCTTACTTATTCAGGTGCATGATGAGCTTTTATTAGAGTGTAAGGAAAAAGACGTATCTAGTGTTCAGCAAAAAATAGCTCATGAGATGGAAAATGCCTCTGAGCCTTTAGTCAAATTTAGCATTCCACTCACAGTAGATGTAAAAAGTGGTAAAAACTGGAGTGAGGCTCATTAAATTAGTAGTCTTTTTTTTGACTTTTTTTGATAATATTCATTATTGAATATGAGCAAAATAATTGCATTAGTTGATGATGATAGAAATATTTTAACAAGTGTTTCTATGGCCCTAGAAAATGAAGGCTTTAAAGTTCAAACATACCTTGATGGAGAAAGTGCCTATATAGGAATTACAAGAACTCCACCGGATTTGGCAGTTATAGATATTAAAATGCCAAGAATGAATGGAGAGGAACTTTTAAAAAAACTAAGAAAAAAAACAGACATTCCTATTATTTTTTTAACTTCTAAGGATGAAGAGGTTGATGAATTGCTTGGCTTGAAACTAGGAGCGGATGACTTTGTGAAAAAATCTGGAGGTTTTTCAATCAAAGTTTTAATTGAAAGAATCAAAGTTCAATTTAGAAAAAGAGATCAAAACGCACCTATTAGCAAAAATACAATTCAACAAGGAAAGTTAATTCTGGATCCAGAACAATTGGAGTGTCAGTGGGATAGCCAAGCGCTACCGGATAAATTAACAACAACAGAATTTCAAATAGTCTATGAGTTGGCGAAAAGACCTGGTGTTATTAAAGAGAGATCACACTTAATGACTATTGCCTATAGAGAGAACAATGACATAGAAGACAGAACTATTGATAGTCATGTTAAGAGAATTAGAAAAAAATTTAAAAAAATTGATAAAGATTTTTCAGCTATAGAAACTAGATATGGAAGTGGCTATCGTTGGAATGTAGGATAGCAATGATCGCTAGATTATTATCCTCCCGGTCTTTACTAACTCAATTCTTAGTTTTTAACTTATTTATATTTATTATTTTAAGTTTTTTTACGTTTCTTTATTTAAAAGCTATTCAGCCAGAATTGATATCAAAACAGTCTAACAAACACTTAAGAGTCATTAAAAATATAGAAGCTAATTTAAATATTCAAAAAATTAATATTCAAAAAGAACAACTAAAAAGTTTTTTGATTAAATCTAAATTTTTATTTGATGAGATTGACCAAATAAAATTTTTAGATAAAGAAAACAATCTTTTATTAGACTCCGTTCTTCTAGATATTGAGCAGGGTGTTTTTTCTAGACCTTCAAGAATTGAGGAATATACATTGAAGAACATACCTAAGGAAGAAATAATTTTAAAAAATGATTTAAAGCAGAATCTGGCAAATTCAAATTTTTTAACACAGCAGACACAAAGATTAGTTGACGAGAATAACTTTGCGGCATCTGAATTTGTTAACAAAAACCTAATTGTTCATACATTCTCAAAAATTTTGTTAGAAAACAATGAAACGTTAACAATTGTAATTTCAGAAATTTCTAATGAAATTATGTTGGCTGTTGAGGAAAGAAAAAACTTCGTGCTGAGGTCAGTGTTAATTGCTGCTATTATTATTTTAATTTTTTCTATCTTTTTAAATGCTTATATTATCAAGCCAATCAGAGAATTGAATATTTTTGCCAATCAGGCATCTCCAGAAAGTAAAAAAAATAATTTAGGCAATCAAATAGAGACCCGAGACGATGAAATTGGTAACTTGTCTAGGTCCTTAAGAGATATGACTTCTACACTTTATGATCGTATTGACCTCGCAGAAAGATTTGCATCAGATCTTACACATGAAATTAGAAACCCACTTGCATCATTAAAAGGTGCTTCAGAATTATTAATCAATACTAATGATGACGTTAAGAGAAATAAGTTGTTAAGAATTATATCTAACGATGTAGAGCGTATTGAACGACTTATAACAGACTATTCTCAAGTTCTCAAAGATGAGGCCAGTCAATCAAGGTCGGTTACTAAAGAATTTGATTTAATACCTTTGATAGAAAGTGTAATTGAAGATTTTAACACAGACATTAAAACTTTGGGCAAAAATATTTCTATAAATTTTAAAAATACATCTAACTTGTCTGAGGCAAAGGTGTTTGGGGTAGAAAGTAGAATCGAACAAGTCGTAGCAAATGTTTTAGAAAATGCAGTTTCTTTTAGTCCAAACAATGCAGAGGTAATATTGTCTATTGCCAAAAAAAATAAGGACAAAGAAGTAGAAATATTAGTTACAGATAGAGGCCCGGGCTTCGATGAAAAAAATGTTAGTAAGATCTTTGAGAGATTTTATAGCGATAGACCAGATAATAGTTCGGTTAATCATTCAGGATTAGGTCTAAATATTGTAAAAAATATCATTGATTCTCACAAAGGGTCTATAAAAGCCTATAACTTCTCAAAAAAATCAAATTCTGGGGCAGTTATAGATATTCAGTTACCTCTGAGGAAATAAAGAATTGATTTATAAAAACAATGTTGCTACATGCATGTAAAAAATATGGATTACAAAGTTAAAGATATAGGTCTTGCAGATTTTGGAGATAGAGAAATTTCTCTTGCTGAAACAGAAATGCCGGGACTAATGGCTCTAAGAAAAGAGTATTCTGCTCAACAACCTTTAAAAGGGGCAAATATTCTTGGATGTCTTCACATGACAATTCAAACAGCTGTATTAATAGATACATTGGTAGCATTGGGTGCTTCTGTAAGATGGTCTTCATGCAATATATTTTCAACCCAAGATCACGCAGCTGCAGCAATTGCAAAAAAAGGAATTCCGGTATTTGCTTGGAAAGGTGAAACCGAGGAAGAATATTGGTGGTGTGTTAAACAAACCATAGAAGGAAATAAGGACTGGAAGCCTAACATGATATTAGATGATGGAGGTGATCTTACGGATCTTATGCATAAAGAATACTCGCATTTGTTAAAAGATGTAAAAGGAGTTTCAGAAGAAACAACGACCGGAGTGTTGGCTTTAAATAAAATGGCCGAAGATAAAAAATTATTAATACCAGCAATTAATGTAAATGACTCAGTAACAAAATCTAAGTTTGATAATCTTTATGGATGTAGGGAAAGTCTTGTTGATGGAATCAAGCGAGCTACAGATGTCATGATGTCAGGTAAAGTAGCAATCGTTGCAGGATTTGGTGATGTGGGAAAAGGTAGTGCAGCATCTCTTAGACAAAGTGGAGCTAGAGTAATGGTGACAGAAACAGACCCAATTTGTGCATTGCAAGCAGCTATGGAAGGTTATGAAGTAGTTGTTATGGATGAGTCTATTAAAGAAGCTGACATAGTAGTTACCGCAACAGGTAATAAGGACATTGTTACGGCAGATCACATGAGAATGATGAAAGATAGAGCTATACTTTGTAACATAGGACACTTTGATAACGAGATCCAAGTAGATGCATTAAAGAATTACAAGTGGACAGAGATTAAACCTCAAGTACATGAAATTGAACTACCAAGTAAAAAAAGAATTATTTTACTAGCGGAGGGAAGACTAGTTAATCTAGGTTGTGGTACAGGTCACCCTAGTTTTGTTATGAGCGCTTCCTTTACTAACCAAGTTATTGCCCAAATAGAGCTATGGAATAATACAGATAAGTATGAAAATAAAGTATACGTGCTACCAAAGCATTTAGATGAAAAAGTTGCAGCACTTCACTTAGAAAAAGTAGGAGCAAAGCTAACTAAATTAAGCAAGGAACAGGCCGACTATATTAGTGTAAAACAACAAGGTCCATTTAAGCACGATAATTATAGATACTAAAAGCCATGGAATTTATTTCCATAAAGCAACTTCAATCATTATCTAAAAAAATTTCTAAAAAAGTTAAAGTAGGCGACTCAATATATTTGTATGGTGAAATTGGTGCTGGCAAAACAACATTTTCTCGATTTCTTATACAAAGCCTTCAGCAAAAATTTAAAGTAAAGAAAGAAGAGGTAGTTAGCCCAACCTACAATATAGTCCAGTATTACAATATTAATAAAACTATAAATATTGCTCATTATGATTTGTACAGAATTAAAAAAATAAAAGAATTGGATAATATTGGGATATTTAATCAAGAATACTTATTTTTAAATATAATAGAATGGCCAGACTTAATAAAAAAAAAACACAAAGATAGAATTGAAATTATTTTAAGACATACAAAAAACCATGATTTACGAAAAGCCAATGTTAAATATTTTGGAAGATTTAAAAAAAAATAAATTAGAAATAGTAGCCGGTGATGCTTCTTTTCGAACATTTTATAGAATTAGAGTTAAAAATAAAAAATACATTCTCATTTACTGTACAAAAGAGAAAAAAAATAATCTCGAAACATACGCATCTGTCAATTCGTTTTTAATTAAAAACAAGATCATGGCACCTAAGCTAATTAAGATAGATCTAAATTCTAATTACATGATAGTAGAAGATTTTGGTAACAAAAGTTATAGAGATATTTTGAGTAAAACAAAAAAACCATTAAAATATTATAAAAAAATAGTAGATACTTTAATTAATATTCAGAAGATTGAAATTAATTCTAAATCACAAAAAGTTATTAAAAACAATTACTCCAAAAAAATATTAGCTAAAGAAAGTAACCTTTTTTTTCAATGGTATGTTCCTACCCGTATATCTAAAAACAAAATACCCTCATTCACTAAAAAAGCAAAGAAGGTGTTGTCAAAAATTTTTACTCAAATTAAAGGACCGAATACATTTTTCGTTCATCGTGATTTTCACGTATCTAATTTGATGGACTACAAAAAAAAAGTAGGAATAATCGATTCCCAAGATGCACTGCTGGGTAATCATGCCTATGATATTATGTCATTAATAGATGATGTTAGAATTAAGACTACTGCAAAATTAAAAAAAAAAATTTTTAATTATTACGTTTCTAGAGCAGGTAAAAAATTAGCAATCAACGCAAAGACTTTTCAAGATGATTTTGATATTCTTTCTGTTCAAAGAAGTTTGAAAATTATTGGGATTTTTTACAGATTATATTTGCGAGATGGTAAGAAAAAATATCTTAGTTTAATTCCGTATACTTGGTCTTTGCTGCATTTAAGACTTAAAAACCCTATTTTTCATGAATTTAGTACAATATTAAATGACTATCTTCCAGCAAATAAGAGAAAGTAACACTGAATGTTAATCAAGAAAGCAATTATTTTAGCAGCGGGGTTTGGGAAAAGATTGTTACCCTTAACCAAAGAACGCCCCAAACCTTTATTGGAGATTGGTGGAAAAAAATTAATAGAATATTCCATTGATTTATTGCGTGAAAATAATATTACAGAAATTATTATTAACTCACACTATTTACATGAAAAAATATCAGAATTTATAAACAAAAAATATCCTAACATTTCCCTTTCCTATGAAAAAAATATTTTAGATACTGGAGGGGGTATATTGAATGCGATGAGCTTCTTTGAACAGAAAAATTTTTTTGTTTTAAATAGTGATACAGTTTGGACTAGAAGCTACTCTGATGATTTGCATAAGTTAAAAGAAGTTTTTAACAATGGGAACAGTAAAGCCGCTCTTTTATTAGCACATAAAAAAGACAGTTTTGATAAAAATTTATCTGGTGATTTTAGTTTGGATAAAAACAATTTACTCAATAAGAGTAGTAATGATTATATTTATACAGGATGCCAATTGCTTAACCCTAATATTTTCAATTTAAAAAAAGAGGGAGATATTTTTTCTATGAATGAAATATGGAATGATTTAATTGCACAAGAAAGTTTGAATGGGTGTTTGTCTTCATGCTCCTTTCTACACGCCACTAACTTAGAAATTTATAATCAATTGATTAAGATAAAGACTATTGATTAGTAATAATTTCTTTAGATCGAGTCTTATCAAGATATTTAAAACTATTTACCCTCAAGTTATTCATTTCAATAAAAATTGGATTTCCAGTTGGAATTTCTAACTTTGTAATCATTGCATCAGAAATATTAAAAATTTTTTTACAAATAGCTCTTAAGCTATTTCCATGAGCGGAGACTAAAATATTTTTTTCTTTCTTCAGCATAGATTCTATTTCTTTAATATAAAAAGGAACTGCGCGGTTATATGTGTCTAGCAAAGATTCTGAATTGGGAATTAATTTTGGATCAATATCTTTGTAAATTTTATTATGAATAGGATGGTTAGGATCACTTGGGTCTAGATCCGGAGGGGGTGTTTTATAGCTTCTTCTCCAAGTCATGACCTGTTCTTCACCATACTTCTTGGCAGTTTCAGCTTTATTTAGCCCCTGCAATCCACCGTAATGCCTTTCATTTAGTTGCCAAGCCTTTGTAGTAATTAAATTTTTTTGATCAATTTCTTCTAAAATAATTGCCAGAGTATTGAATGCTCTTTTTTGAAAGGAAGTAAAAGCTTGTTCAAAGTTAATATTTAATTGATGAATGAGTTGACCAGATTTTTTAGCCTCTTCCTTACCTTGCTCTGTTAGTTCGGCATCATACCATCCTGTGAACCTATTTTCTAAGTTCCACTGACTTTGGCCGTGTCTCACTAATATTAAATTTACCATTATGATAAATTTATTTATGCCATTTTTGAAAGATCAGCAATGATTAAACATAAAATTCATATTTATTTGCTTTATAGTAAATGGGTGATTCGAAAAAAAAAATTAATACTTTGTTTTTTAACACTTTTAGTAGTTTCGGGTTGTAGTTCTATACCCAAAAATACTTCGAATGCGTGCTCTATTTTTTCTGAAAAATATTTTTGGTTTAAGAATGCGCTAGCAACAGAAAAAAAATGGGGAGCTCCTATAGAGCTTCAGATGGCCATCATAAAAAGAGAAAGCTCTTTCGATTGGTTAGCCAAACCAGAACGAACTAAAATATTTAAGGTTATTCCTTGGAAAAGACCTTCTAGTTCTTTTGGATATTCGCAGGCCGTTATTGGTACTTGGGATATGTATAAGCAAGATACAGGAAACGATCTGGCGTTAAGAGTAAGATTCAAAGATTCTTCAGATTTTATCGGTTGGTATATACACCAGACAAACAAAAAATTAAGAATTAGTAAAAAAGATTATTATCGTCAATACCTTGCTTACCATGAAGGCTGGGGTAATTATAAAAATTATAAGAACAAAACAAACGTAGTTTCTTACGCAAGAGAAGTAAGTTCTCAAGCTCGAAAGTACAAAAGGCAATTGAAGAAATGCAAGTCTAGATTAGACAGGAATAAATTTATCTTTTTTTAATTATTTAGCTTTTAGTTGTTTGTTGAGCTCAATTTCTACAGCATCTATTCTTTGAGTATTTTTACTTATCATCAAGTAGATAGAAGGAATTACATATAAAGTAAAAAAGGTAGAGAAGATCATTCCTGAAAAAATTACGACCCCGATGGTTAGTCTGCTTGCTTCTCCTGGTCCAGATCCTAAAATTAGTGGGAGTACGCCAACAATGGTTGAAAGAGAGGTCATTAAAATTGGTCTTAACCTGACCTTACAGGAGTTAAGAATTGCCTTTCTAATATCCTGACCTTCTACTCGCAATTGATTTGCAAATTCTACAATCAAAATTCCGTTTTTAGCGGATAGTCCTATGAGGATTATCAACCCGATTTGGCTATAAATATTTAATGAGCTGCCAGCCACGAGTAGTCCAATAATACCACCAAAGATAGCCAATGGTACAGTAAGCATAATTGTAAATGGGTGTTTCCAGCTTTCAAATTGAGCAGCCATAGAAAGGTATGCAGTCAAAAGAGCTAAGGCGAAAATTAAATAAATACCAATATTGGTTTTTTGGTATTCTTCTGATTCTCCCTTGTAGGCAATCTTTGCTTCTGCAGGTAGCTTTTCCTTAACTGCTTGTTCCAGGTATTCTAACGCTTCCGCAAGGGTATATTCACCAGCTAATCTTGCAGAAATAGTCACGGCTCTCTGTCTATTAAATCTATTTAAAGATTGTGGAGCAGCACTTTCCGACAATGATGTAACAGATGATAATGGAATTAACTTTCCATTAGTTTCAGATCTAACAAAAATCTTATTTATTCCGGAAGAATCAGACCGGTTGCCTATGTCCGATTGTAAAACTATATTGTATTCCTTTCCATCATTTGTAAATTTAGTTACATTCCTAGAGCCAAAAAAAGTTTCTATTGATTTCCCAATAGAGTCTATGGATATGCCAAGGTCTGCAGCCTTCTCATTATTAATTTCTACTTTTAACTCTGGTTTAGTTATTGCATAGTCATCTTCAATACTATTCAAGCCAGGATTTTTTCTAGCTTCTGCTTTGATAATTTCCTTCCATTCTGTAAGTTTCTCGTAGGTATTTCCCAGCAAAACAAACTGTACTGGCTTTCTAACACCTCCGGAACGAATTGATTGAGGCATTACTGGAAATGCCAAAATACCAGGCACTTTAGCTATATCTGCAAAAGCAGACCTCATAATTGTTTGGCCAGATCTTTTTCTTTTACTCCAGTCTTCCAATAGCACAATAATGAAACCAGAATTAACTTGTTTTCCGCTACTTCCAAAACCAGGAACACGTAATAAGAGTCTTCGTATTTCTCCCTTACCAACCTTCGGTAAAAACTTTTCTTCAATTTGCTCTACTTTTTTGGAGGTAAAATTAAACCCGGATCCTTCGGCAGCTTTAATAATTACAAAGAAAACTCCTCTATCTTCTTTTGGAAGTAATTCTTTTTTGGAAATAGTAAATAAAAGAAAATTGGCACATAGGACAAAAATTAGAAAAATAATAATACTTTTTTTTCTTGATAGAACGTATTCTAATGTTTCAGAATAAAAAGCTTCAAACTTTCTAAAGTAAGCATTAAATTTTTCAGTAATTTTAGGTTTATTTTTTTTTATTTTTAAATATTTTGATCCAATCATAGGAGAAAGACTCAAGGCGACAAAACTCGAAATAATAACTGCAAAAGACATGGTAATGGCCATTTCTAAAAACAACCTTCCAATCAATCCTTTAATAAAAATTAAAGGAAGAAAAACTGAAACTAAAACTAGTGTTGTTGCTATTATAGCAAACGCTACTTGCTTAGAACCTTTGTAGGCAGCAATTAGAGAGGTTTCTCCCTCTTCCATTCTTCTATAAATATTTTCCCCCATCACAATTGCATCATCCACCACTATTCCTATGGAGATGACAATTGCCATCAGGGTAAATAAATTAATACTAAATCCAGCTAAATAAATTGCTAGAAAAGTTGATATAAGGCACACAGGAATGGCAACGGCGGGTATAATTACTGCAGTTAAATTTCCTAGAAATAAAAAAATTATTACAATCACTAGAATAACAGCAATAATAATTGTTTTATAAACTTCTTTAATGGCTTCCCCAATATAAGTTGATCTATCAAAAGACACTTCCAAGCTTGAACCTTCAGGTAAAGAAGGGGCAATTTCTTTCATCTTTTCTTTTACTAGTTTCGCAACTTCAATAGTGTTTGCTGTAGATTGCTGATAAATACCCAGCCCCACAATTTGTTTTCCATTTCCTTTAAAAAGGGTACTAGTATTTAAGGCTCCAAATTCTAACTTGGCAACATCTCTCAACTTAACCAAAGATCCATCATTATTTCTTTTGAGAACAAGGTTCTGATAATCTTCAATTTTTACATACGCTTTTTCTACTTTAATAATTAAATCCATACTCTTGGATTCAATCTTTCCAGCAGGGAATTCCACATTTTGTTTTCTAAGAGTGCTTTCAAGTTCCTGAACAGTAATATTCCGAGCAGCCATTGCTGTTGGATCTAGCCAAATTCTAAGAGACAATTCTCGTTCACCACCTAATCTAATTTGTCCTACTCCTGGAACGTTAGAAAAAGCATCTTTTAGATATCTATTTGCATAATCTGTTAGCTCCAAATCCGACATAACTGCACTCGAAAAAGAGAGCCACATAGTGGTTGTTCTTGCGGCGGAAGCTTTAAAAATTTGGGGCGGTTCAGCTTGATCGGGAATATCGTCTACAATTCTTGCTATTCTTTCCCTTACATCATTTGTTGCAGTATCTAGATCAATTCCCAAATCAAATTCTAAATTAATAGTGGATCTTCCATCCTGACTTTTTGAATCAACTGTAACCACTCCAGGAGTTCCACCAACTCGATCTTCAATTTTTTGAGTAATTTGAGAATCAACAATAGAGGCAGAAGCTCCACTGTAATCTACACGAATGGATACTTTTGCAGTTTCAACATCTGGAAGCTCTCTTAAAGGAATTTTATTAAAAGTAACAATACCAAATAGAACCAAAACCAAACTAAGTACTGTTGCAAACACAGGACGTTTAATAGAAAGATCTGTTAAAAACATACTATTTTATTGTTTGTGAGATTTTTACTTTTCTTTTGGGTATAACTTTATTGGTGCCTTCTGCTAAAACAATTTCATTCTCTTCTAATCCAGAAAGAATTTCTATCTTCCCTTCATTTCTTCTACCAATTTCTACTTTTGTTTTTTGAATCACATTGTTTACAATCTTATAAATAAATTTTTCTTTTCCTTGGATTAGCAGAGCTTCTTCGGGAACAGATAAAGACCGCTTTTCACTAAAAACAACTTTAAGATTTAACAGCATGCCAGGTATTAATTTTTCATCTAAATTATTAATCTTTGCCTGAACTAGAATAGATCTAGTAGTTGGGTCTACCCTCGAGCTAACAGAGCTTATAGTGCCTTCAAAATTTTCTTTATAGGCATCTGTTTTTACTAGAACTTTTAATCCTTGTTTAATTACTGAAACATAATTCTCAGGAAGTTTAACATCCACTTTTAAAACTTTAATGTCATCAAGATTAGCGATAATAGAATTTTCACCACCTAAAATCCCAGGAGTAATTTCTCTTTTCCCCACTCTACCTGCAAAAGGTGCAATAATAGATTGCTCATTAG